>Ga0123352_10008625_pt1 | contig 15864 bp, 10 predicted proteins | sample TergutLab28metaG_FD_89700 | JGI IMG/M metagenome (GOLD analysis project Ga0123352, IMG submission 89700) | Labiotermes labralis P1 segment gut microbial communities from Petit-Saut dam, French Guiana - Lab288 P1 | ecosystem: Host-associated > Arthropoda: Insects > Digestive system > Gut ... | reverse complement strand
TGGATGTACTAACATCCGAAACATGTTGAGCATTAAATAATGAAATAATAAAGCAAGTGACATCAAGTTGGTCTCTCTTTATTCAACTATCAAGATGATGCACGGTCCAATAAACATAAGATGGATAAGTACAAAACCGATATATGTGCTCTGCAAGAAATTAGATCGCCTGGGAAAGGATATGCGATAAAAAAAAGAATTATGTTCGTGGACATAACAGTGACAAACAGGAACTTGGAAGAGGATTTTTTATTGGCAGACTTATTATAGATAATTTATATTTTGAAACTTTAAATGAAAGAATTTGTACAATTAGGGTTAAACTTAAACATTCCAATTTGACATCGATATCAACACATGCATCAACTGAAGGAAAAGATAAGAACTTTATAATTCTTTGGAGAAAGTAGAATATGTGATACAGTTGTCAATTACAAAACGCAAACTGTACGAGGGAAATTCAACGCGAACAGTAAAGGAAAATATTCCTATTTATATCCAGCATGTGGAGGGCACACCCTTCACAACGAAACAAATGATAATGGAAAATGAACTGTAAAGTTTGCACTGGAAAGAGATTTGGCTGTGATGGGAATATGATATCAACATAAGGACATGAACAAGGTCACCTGGAGATCAACTGACAACAAAATATGTAACCAGTTGGATCACATATTGGTCGATAGAAGAAAGCGCACGAATATTTGTGATGTGAGAATTGAGATAGGTGCTGGAATAGAATCAGACAATTTTTAATGAGAGCCAAATTATATTGAAAATTAAAAGAAGTGAAAAGACTAGGAAGAATTAAATAAAGAAATGGGATATTGGTAAACTAAAATATTAGGAAAAGAAGAAGGACCATAAAGATTGGTTTGATAAGGAATGTCAAATAATATTAGAATATAAAAAGAGAGCTTACAACAAAATGATTAAGAAAAATACCAGACAAAATGAACAAGAATATAAGGATAAAAAAAAGCATATACAATTTTTAGACAAAAAAGGAGTATTTTTTAAAATCACAACTAGCGTAAATGGAAATTGCTTATAATAAAAATGAAGCAAAGAAATTTTATCAAGAAGTCAATAGTATAAGAAAATGATTAAACCAAGAATATTACTGATTAGAGATAAGGAAGGTGACAGTAAGCAACAAAAAGAAAGTCCTACAAAGGTGGTCGAATATTATGAGAAGCACTTTGAACTGCAAGACGGAATGGACAATGACAGTGGAGAAGAGTGTCCAATGTGTGTACAGACTGCAGAACCGTATGCTGTACAGTACCACCAAATGATGTAGGCAAAGTGATGGCAATAAGTGAAGTGAAAAATGGAAAAGCAAAGGGGCATGATCAAATGCCGGGCGAACTTATTACAGAGAGAGGACAAGAGCTCAAGAAGGTCTTTTCAAAAATATGGGAGGAAGAAACCATACCACATGAGTGGAAATATGGCATATATCCAATTCATAAAGAAGGGGACGAGATGATGGGTGATGATTATAGAGTAGTCACATTGCTATGTACAACAAATAAAATTTTGGCAAATATTTTTATGTAAAATTAGTACATTTTGCTAGGGAAATAATAGGAGAATACCAAGGAGGCTTTCAAAGGGAAGGTCAACTGTTGATCAACTGAGACAAATATTGGAGAAATGTTGAGAAAAAATGCAGATGTTCATTGTCTGTTTATTGATTTTCAAGGAGCTTACGACACTGTATGGAGAAAGGGAATATGGAGTGAAATGCATGAAGTAGGTTTTCCAAAAAAAAAAATAGTTAAATTGTTCAGAATTTTAAATAATGAAACATATCCTAAGGTTAAAATCGGTAAACATTTATCCTCTGAATTTAAAGTTAACAAATGTTTGAGATAAGGAAATGCAATTGGCCCTTTGCTGTTTAATTTAGTGTTGTAAATTGCAATTAAAAAGGTAAAGTGATCCCGTTACAGGCCCGGTGTGGCCCAGAGGGTGGGTAGAGGTATAGCTCTACTCTTCCATGACCGCGCACTAGAAGGGTGTAAGTGGTCAGCAGCACGACCGGCTGCTCTTTACCCCCTGGAAAGACCCGGTACCCATTTTACAGGAGGCTGGGTGGGCCCCAGGGCCGGTCTGGACGGACGGAAAATCTCGTCCACACCGGGATTCGATCCCGGACCTTCCAGCCCGTAGCTCAGACGCTATACCGACTGAGCTACCCGGCCCACTGTAAACTGCAATTAGAAGATCTAAAGCAGAAACACGAGGAACCATATTTGACAAATGTCGTATTTTGGATCATGCTGATGATGTGGTTATTATGAGAAGGAGATTACAAGGGGCTGCAGAATTATTTACATCACTAGTCGAAAAAACAAATAAAGTGGGATTAGAAATAATTGAAAACAAAAATACAAAATTTACAATAGTATCGCAAAAGCCTTACAATGAAAATTAATATGTAAAACTTTGTACATATAATTTTGAAATAGTGAAAGAAAATACATATCTTGGTAAAATTCTAACAAAAGTTAGTTAATTCCAGTGATTGAAAAAATAATTACGAATACAAATAGCGCATACTCTTCACTTGTCTCTGCTAAAGGGCCAATCAGTATTCACAGCAGAAAAAATAAAAATCTATAAGGCCTTAATAAGACCAGTGGCATCCTACGGAGCAGAATCCTGGACATGAATAAATATATTGCTAAAGGGCTGGTTACTTTTGAAAGAAACGTTTTGAGAAGAATGACTGGAGGAATTAAAGTAAACATAAAATGGAGAAAGGGCTAAAATAAAGAATTAATGCAGCCCTTTGGAGATTTAGATATACTTTCATTTGTCAGAATAATTCACTTGAATTGGGTTGGTCATGTTAACAGAATGGGTAGTAAAAGAACAGTAAATCAAATATTTTAACAATAATCCTCAGCGAAGTCGACTATCAGAACGACGTATAGTTCAATTACCACTCCGACATATTTCGGTGCTACAGCACCATTCTCATGGAGCTCACACCAAGTTATTTAAAACCTTTTATATATTGCGTGTCTGAGCTAGGTTCAATGTATAGAGTGATAGCCTATATAATTGGTTGTACATTACAATTGTATATATATATATATATAACATCGTCTGCACATCAGTATAAAACAGTTGAACACAAAATTTAAAACAACAGAATTTTAAGTAAATTCTACGTTCAATTTTGTTCACTGATGTGAAGAACATAAAATGTATACATATTATTTTAATGTATAACGAATTATATATACTGTCACTCTACAGGCTGAACTTTGCTTGTTTTTAAAGAACTTGGTGTGAGCTCCCTGAGGATAGTGTTACAGCACCGAAATATCGGGGTGTTAATATACGGTACGATTAGGTTTATTGTGTGTGCATTCGATTGGCTTAAATACAAGAAAATAATGTAGATTTGTGTTTTGTTAACGATACTGTAAAGGCAGAGGAACCCCATTACAGGCGTGGACAGGCCCAGAGGGTTCCAGGAGGTTGAAATTCCCAGATTTAAAGACAATCGGCACACGAAGGTGGTAAGGTTCTTAGCCCCACGCACCGGCCGCCTTTACCCCCAGGAAATATTCCTGGTACTCATTTCTGTTAGAGGCTGAGTCAACCCCACGGCCATTGTACGGCCGGAAGGATTATGTCAATGAAAAATTCCACGCAGGTACACGCCACGAACCTCCACTTAGGATATGCATAAAGTCACGGAATGAATCAGACGCTTACAGGACACATCACCCTTTCGGATGCACAGGCCAATTCTGTTGCCGTAAAAGTAATATGCTCTAAAAAGAAGAAAGCATTTCTGTATGACGCAATCATGATAAGACATTGTACTCACCAAAGTCGTGTTTCTGACAGACATCAAAGGTACTGCAGCGGCGGACCCCGGCAGTCACTGAATTGTGCACTATAAACCTATGTTGATTATCTTGGAACAGCGTTTTGTATGACAACACGTACGTCCCACATCATGACACCAGTCTTGCACACTTGTCACACACAATATCACTAACATGTAAGTAGAAAAAACTATAACAATTTAATGCACCTTTCGGGAAAACGAATTTTACGTGACGCCAAGTGTCGTTGGTAGAACGGCAGTACACGCTTCACTCCACTCCTACCTTTGGTCCTTACACGCCAACGTATTACGCAAGACATCTTAGCACAAACACACTTTCTAAGATGGCAACATTTGACAAATGACTTCATACGGTAGAATAAATACTAAGCTATATTATTGCACCGGAACGGCTACGTCTTTGACCAAAAGCCAGATCCCTTCCCTTCATCACCTAACGTAATACCGCATGTTGGATCCAGAAACATGTCTGCAATACGTTCGGTCTTTACTGGATTAGTGTAAGGTTATAATACGTAAAGTACAGAGTGACACTACTCAACTCTCTTTCGAACTAAATGAAATGAAAACGCTTAAAGTCAGACAGATTTTGTTATATCATGAAACGAATAACTACAGAACGAAGAAATTCTATCGACAGATGTCACTCTTGTCAAAAACAAGTTTTCTTATTTCGCAAAGATCTGTCGCTCACGCAGTCACGAAATTCCCCGCCATTGAAGGTACCCATAATCATATCGTAGCAACTCACATGTCAGTAACTTGCTCCATATGAATACGGTACACACCCTCCCTCTTATTCTCTTCAAAATCCAGCGTAATTTGTACACTCCCATTTATGCCCAGGCCTTTCAAGTGTTTTCTTCCCTTCAGCCTTCAAATCCCAAGTTGTGTATGAATGCGGGTATGGTGGTCTAGTTTCACCATTGTGTTGAAATTACAACCGACATCAGAAATTCCTCTCTCAGTGCTCCAAATGTTTGTATATTGTCTAATATTTCTTAATATAACATACATTGATACAAACATATTTAACAATGTCCATACATTCAAAGTGATTACAAACATTTATTCAGCAACTTGCACATTTTAAAATGATGTCAAAACAGGCAAGAAAATTACTTCACAGTGTAGTGAAAAACATTAAGCAGTGCCGGACAACAAACTAACAAATTAAATTGAATTAAATTACCATACATAACAACTGGCATTGTAACAATTTGTGCAGCTACAAATTCAAAAGGCACAAATAGTGTTGTGTTTTTTTTTTCAGCGTGTTCCACTGCTATACTCATGTGTGTGTGTGTGTGTGTGTGTTTTATATGTATACATATATACATACATACATACAATAGTGCAATTTGTAACTGCAGTAACTAAACTGTTCACAATTGCTTGCACGTAACTACAGGTGGTAATCTAATTAACTTGACAAAAAATAAACACAACACAATTCTACTTTTCAAGCTGGAATGACTGACATCAGTTTTCATACTTCTGAACAGCCGGATGCTGGTCTTTGTGGAGGTTACATAGCATCACTGGGTTACATGTTTCCCATTTTTAAGGAATATATTGCCTTCATTTTCAACAGTTGAGTAGTCCACTAAAAACTAGGCTGCAATATTGCTGGGAACATGACTTTAAGGTTCAGAATTTATTGATCTGTACCTTTATATTATGATGGTGTAGAACAACAAAGTTGGAAACAGTTACCACACTAGGTAATGTATGATATTCAGATTTAATGTCAAGTATAGTTTTAAAATTATCATGTACCATAAAACTATGTCATTTACATTAACCAATAACATTTAAGTAAAGACTGGCACATAAAATATAAAGAATGCACAGCACAATCTGGAGTTTAACATGAAAATCATCAATAAAACTTCAAATTACATAACCTCAACACAAGTTTACTAGGGATGACAAAGCAACTTCAGCCATCTTCATCTGGCTACTAGATGAAAATAATGTTGCTCTTGAAAACATACAAAACCCTTTCCACTAACTATTAATTATTATTAACTACTACAGCCTCAACCATTAGTTGCTTCCAACAAGATACCTTGTGGATCACTGCCATCTTTGTGTAGTTTGAACAGTTCATAGGATAAACAGGATTAAGGTAAAGTTGACCCTGCATATGACATGAAAGCACATAAGGGAGTGGTGAATAACTCCACTCATTCTTAACCTTAGCACCAGATGAAGGTAAGTGGTTTGCTTCACAACCCAACCACTTTAAGCCCAGAGGAAGAGCCTCCACTACCCATGGAACAGGAGGCTGGGTAAGCCCGTAGCCAGCACATATGCTTCGGAAAGAGAAAATCTCTTGCCGATGTTAGGTAAAAAGATCACAGTATAGGCCCATCTATGGGGTTTTTGTTGAACTCTATGATAAAGCTCTCAAATGTTGTGTAAACATATCATCTTAGGAGAAAATTACATTTTACAATCATTCTGAAGCGTACAATATTTTGTGACAAGTAAGTATTCTGCAAACTGGACTGTCAAATTTAGAGTTACAGGAACATAAAAATTTTCTTTCACAATAGCCAGACACTATAATATACATGATTTTTGAGGGCAGAATCCATCCTGTATGGTACGCCATGTCAAAAATGCATGCCACACCCTTGCCTAGGTAGGCAGAAGCCAAAACGGATTCAACACACCACAAGTGGAGACACTGGAATGGCTAGCACATCAAATAACATTTCCAGACAGACACACCAGTAGATTCAAAATGGTAACACTGAGGTTACCGTACAAGTGATGTGGCTTCTAAGAGAATGCCTGCCTTGTGTCAATTACAAACCCAGAACTAGCTCAGAAACAGAAGGAATGTCTGTTTTGTGTCAATTACAAATCCAGAACTAGCTTGGAAACAAAGACCCAGTACATCATGGCTATTAATGTGGCAATAATTTTACTTAACAAAAGTTTAGGTCTATTTGAATGTTGTGAATTCACTCAAAAGTAAGCACAGCAGTGTAGTTACACGTACTGAAAGGTACTGTTGAATAAACACTTTGACAGCAGTAATGATACGCAATGTGGTCTCCTGGGTCATGACAGGACAAAGAATGACAAGTGAGTGCACACACTTTTGGACTAAAATACCCTGTCAATCTTCAAGGAACATGTGACTTTTTAAGTAAGCTTCCATATTCAAATCTTTGATCAAACTGCATCCATGCACAGCACCAACAGCAGCCAGTGTTATAATGTAGCATACCACATACACTCAGAATAAAAGCCGAGTTTCTTGCAAAGTGAGATGTGATGACAACAGACGCTGGACACAAACAACACATAATTATTTTGTGGTGTTAGGAGAAAATTATTTTAAACACAATTTAATGTTGTAATTTACAAAACTCCTACATGTTTCGGGTCTCACTGGCCCATCGTCAGGAAGCACAGCTGTTCAGCGAATGTTGTGTAAAACTGCACTCCCTGATGATGGGGCAGTGAGCCCTAAAACATGTAGTTTTCTATATCAAAACATTTAAGTGTGTGTGTGTGTGTGTGTGTGCATTTTGTTGGTCTAATTTGTAACAGGTGTAAAAAAAGAACTGTTATAATTAGAGTTCTCAGCAAGTTCTGTGAAATGATTAACAGTCATCTGCGGCATCAACGATCTACATCTTCCCTTGAACATAAGATTTATTATTCAACTGACATTTGGAAAAGACTTAGCTGTAAAAAAATTATCAGCAGCTGTTCCAACATTTGGAACTCTCTCATTCATTTGATAATTTAATATTTCCCAATTACTGTATTTCAGAAGCTCTAAACAAGATTTTCATACAAACCATGGAAAATAGTTCTGCATATGGGCTTTGGATTTCTAATTCCACTGTGGGTACATATTATGTATGCTACTTATACCGCAGTAACAACAGAAACTTAGAGAGTTCAAAATAGCAAATAAATATTCCAAGAAAATGCATCTTTCATAAAATATTATACTAAAATATAGATCCTAAAAGTTTTGCAAAATTAAAATAATTCTAAATCAGGTTATTTAAAAATTGTGGATTGCAAGCCCATGGCAAACTGCATCAACAAAGGAATTCCTGTGTTATGAAATAAAAGTTTAACTACTTTTGCATAGTGAACAAGATTTTACATTTGGAAAAACCACCTACTTCCAATCAGAACACCTCGAACTTTTAAAAATACCAGTGAAATTAATTCTCCCATTATCTCTGCACCTTGCAGCTATCTACTTGTCTTAAATCAATTTCATTTCATTTAGTAGTCTGTCTTACGACAGGTCCAAAGTCTCTTCCAAAGCGAGCTCTCCATATAGTGCAATCTAGAGCTCCCTCCTTCAAATGAGTATCCTCTCCTTTCCTTAAGGTCATCCAGTAGCTTCCTACATCTTCTTCCTCATCTTCCTTTCACTTCTATCCCCCCCCTTTTATCTTTCCTTTAATAGCCTGTTGTAGAAGGCTGTTTCTATGCAAAATGTGACCAAACCAGTTAGCCTTCCATTTACTTATTTCATCATTACATCAATTACAATTTATAAACAACAGAAACATAAGAATTTAAAAAGAGCTTTCTCTCATACATTAAATTCAAATCAGAAAGTAAAAACTGTATTCCCACAATTTTTTCACATCGCCTATCAGTACCAAAATTAAAAAATTCAACCTTTCCAGTACAGTTACCTTCACACAGCACTCACACCATTACTGTATGATCATACAGTAACATGCCTGGAAGTTAAAATAGTGTAGGTGATAAAGGCACATGGACTTTGCTCACAGTTGATTAAAGTTGCTCAAGCCTGTCAGTTCAAACAGATTACAGGAAATGCCATTTGATAATTGGTGGCAAAATCAGAGACCACCAGTGACATTAAAATCCAGGAAATCCTAGAATAAAAAGTAAGTTTTCTCTTTTGTTAGAATTTCATTTGGTTTTAAATAAAAATGAATCAGCTTCTCCTGCAATATAATATTCTATCCCAGTTTTTTTAATTGAAAGAAAATGTTTGGCATAGTGTGCATAGTGCTTCCCCACTTACCAGCTTCTCTATTCACCTCTCTACCAACGGCTAGCAAGTTTAGGACAGTTTGACTATAGAATATGAGAAGTCTACATTGCCTCAAAACACTAGGATCCAACTGCCCATTGACCCAGCATCATGACCCAGAAAAAGAGAATTCTCAGTTACACCACTGCAAAAAACTCACAATCGCAAATAATCTGGTTCTGACAATATCAAGCCATAGCCTGTATGAAAAATTGTTGCACTATTATCAAATCTTTATTTGAGCATCGCGCAGTGATATGTATCACTGCAAGCATAAGCAATCAGTACACACCAAAGTACATATAAGAACATAGTGTAGTAGAACACCAAGCCAACAAGACAGATAGCCAGTGAAGTTTCAATGTCATTTGAGATCTGCACTGACACAAGGGATATTTAAATCACAGCTAAACTTCCAGTTCTCTAGACAATGGATGGATATGATAATAAGCTTTCACTGTATGTTAAGTGTTTGCAAATACACAGTAAAACTGATGTTTATTGGACTGTGTATCATTGTGATAACTGAAGAATAAAAAACCAACTAGATGCCACTTATTATTTTATTGTACTTCTTATAGGCTCAACATGCTTCGGGCATTATTACGCCCATCATCAGGAGCTCACTGGAGGAGTGTCCGGGCTGCATGCTGCAGCCCAGACACTACTCCAGCCTAACTGCACCTAACCTCCAACATACAGCAAACCAAGAACGAAACGACCAATGTGGTAATCAACATCATAGTCGCGAGCTCCTGATGATGGGCATAGTAATGCCCGAATCATGTTGAGCCTACAAGAAGTACAATAAAATAAGTGGCATCTAGTTGGTTTTTTATTCTTCAGTTAACACATTTAAACATTATATTTATCACTAAAAAAACCTGAGAGAAGTAAATGCTTAAAACAATACACGATGAAGAATAAAACAACCAGCATGGGGTTACGTGACACCCTCACAAATTTGGTCATATATTCACATAAATGATGCACCAAGCAGTATGCAATTAAAAGACAAATATATACATGCATGCACACTAAATATAGCAAAGGTCCTGTTTTAATGACTTGTCACTTTTAGATTTACCAGAATGTAATGAGGAAAATTCATGTTGCTACAATAGAAAATGCAGTATTACCTCATTGCATAAACTGTACATTCCACATCCTAACATAAACTATAAATTAATAACAAAATATTAAACTATTCACTAATACATAACAGTTTAAAGCAAATGTTCTTTTGAAAATAAAAACAAGTGAATCACAAACTGCACTATGTCCACAACTACATTTACTTACTGTAAGACAAAACACACAACTGCAAACTGCTGACCTTTCTTACTGTTGTGATTCAGATGAATGTAACAATTAAATCTGCACCCTTTAAGGATCACAAAGAATAAATAAATGTTGTAACAGAAGAAAAGTCATAAAAATATGGAATGAAAAATTAGGAACGCTAATTCAAGTCCACCATATGTAACACGATATTCTGAACAATTATCAACAGACATGGCAGTGTAAAACTTGTAATATGGAAGCAATATTGTGTATTCCAAAACTAAATGAATAATATCAAGTACAGCAGTTATGCTATACAAGAACTGACTGGCATTTGTTTCAAAACAAAACTGGTTATGTGGCTTTCATTACAAATAACAGGGAACCAAGTGAAACAATAAAAATCCCTCAGAAATTATATAGGCACTTTCATAGTGATTGGAGAGGTTATTAACAGTTACTGAAATCCACGAAACAGTCATCTTAGCATCCAATGAAGAAATTAAGGAAAACCAGACAGAAACCTCACGACACCTGTTCCCTGGCTAAGACACATCTCTAATGCTCACTGAATAACACAGAGTAAACCAAGAATTCTCAAACTATGGGTCATATAATTTTTTTTTGTGTGTGTGTGTCAAGTACAATAGTCCAGATTTTCAGTATTAGTAAATTCACAAATTATTTTTCCATTTGTTTCCTTTTCTTAGCAGAGGCATACGCTTTGTATGAACTGCCAACAAACCAATTTTTCAAACATTATTTAAGTTTAGAATATTACTGTGAAATAAACCTGTTTTAAACTAACACATCTGTTTATTTACAAAGTGTTGCAATTTGTTCAGTAAAATCTATCATTATCTCAAAAATACCAATACAGTTTTGTAATTTGTTGTGGTTAAAGTGTAACATATTTAATAAAATGGATGGTCTAATGCAATTGAACTGGACCAAACTCTCACACCAGCACCATATAAAAACTGACAAATAATTTTGGGGGTCTAATTCAATTGAAGTGGACCAAACTCTCCCTCCTGCACAATATAACAAATGACAGACTATCAAGTGGCAGTCTTGTCACATATCAGTGGTGTGTGGTTCAGAATGACCAATTGTATTCAGGTTTTGTTTCTTTCAAAAATACGTGTCTCTGCTAGCATAGCATGTAGCATATCTAAAGGTCTGTGAAGTGTCCACAGTACTACATGAAGTGTGTTAGAAAACTTCAGTATATTTATCCCCCACTCTACATTTCTACCTTTTCAAATTATAAAACATTCTGTTCAGTGGTACAAGAAAAGATAAAGGACACATTACACCCATCCCTAATATTACATCCTAGATGCATTCACAAAAAGAATAAAAAATGACATTCCCAAAGAAAAAGAAAAAAACCTACATACATGCAAATGAACCAGCCAAAGGGTGTTAAACTGAAAATGACAGAGTGCAAATTAAGAAGTGGTATAAATTGGCAAGAGGCATTAAAACAAAAAGGCATAAAACAAATGGGTATAAAAGGAGGGCTCAGTTTAATGCAAAGTTTCAGAACCACTCAAGTAAACCAGTACGTTTAGTTCCAGAAGTTAATATGGTTCAGTCTTGGACAGATCTTATATTTTAATGCATGCTACCTGTCATTCAGAAACACTAGGTGACTTCCAAGTTGTTCATTTTTAATAACTCTTTTATCAACAGAAGGTAAATAAAGATGTTCAAATACAGTTCCATGGAGAGCAATCCCTTCATAAAACTTCCCCAAAATGCAGTATCCTATATCAGTATATTCATATAAATAAAACTTCCACATAATGATGTGATTAATTTTGAACATACCACTTTTATGTACCTTCAAATCACCCTGCAGACTCATCACAGTTTAACAAACTTCTGCAACTGGGAGTAATTTATCCCTAACTAACTCTACGGAGCTGAGTCTTTGAGATGCTGAAATTTCCTCACCTGGTCAAGAAAGTCCCTGCATACTGTGGAAACTAAAGGCTCATTACTTTGTTCACAACAGCCTGCCATTTGTTCCTGCCCTGAGCCAGATGAATCCAGTCCATGTCCCAGTTTATTTCTTGAAGCTCCATTTTAATATTATTCTCTCATCTATGCCTAGGTCTTCAAACTAGTCTCTTTTGCTCAGAATGCCCCACCGAAGCCCCTTATTACACCCCTCCTATTCTCCATGCCTGCCATTGCCCAGAATGCCCCACCAAAGCCCCTTATTACACCTCTCCCATTCTCCATACCTGCCACTGCTCAGAATGCCCCACCAAAGCCCCTTATTACACCTCTCCTATTCTCCATTACCTGCCATTGCTCAGAATGCCCCACCAAAGCCCCTTATTACACCTATCCTATTCTCCATGCCTGCCATTGCCCAGAATGCACCACCAAAGTCCCTTATTACACCTTTCCTATTCTCCATACCTGTCCCATGCCCTGCCACCCCAGTTTTCTTGGTTTGATTACCTGAATAATATTTGGTAAGGAGTAGAGATCGTGAAGCTTTTCATTATCAGTCTTCATCACTCTCCTGTTACCTCATCCCTCTTAGGCCCAATATCCTCCTCAGCACCCTATTCTCAAACACCCTCAGCCTATGTTCCTCCCTCAATGTGACAAGCCAAGTTCTACACCCACATAAACAACAGGCAAAATCATAGTTCTGTATTGTACTATCCTTATATTTTTTGATAACAAACTGGAAGACAAAAGCTTCTGGACTGAATAGTAGCAGGCATTCCCTGGTTTCATCTGCTCTCAATTTCTTCACAAATGCAATTTTTATTTCCAAGTGTTGTTCATAAGTACCTTAACTTTGCCACACTTTTAAGTGATTTAGTACCTATCTTTAGCTTGTGATTTTATTCAGCATTTGTTCATTAGATGTGACATATCATATTCTTTCATATGCTTCTATTACAATAACATGACACTTGCTTATAGCTTTCTCAAAAAAATTCAACCAATTTTGTGTTAATTTCCTCAAACTGACAGAACCAGGCCTGTAATTCTCAAATTACTCATCTATGCTTATGCAGTCTATAATTTCCCATAAATGTGGTCCCAAATATGTACATACACTTTAAATTCGTACAAATCAAACCTTCCAAATATGTCACATTTAAGGACCGCAGCTGTAAAATAATACACTTAAATACACATTTTATGTAACCTTTGTACAAACAACTTAATTCCAAAGACATATATGATATGTACGATATAAGACACTCAAGGCTTATGAAAAGAAGAAAAGGGAGCAGATGACATTTTGGATATGCAACAATTTTACAAAATGTGCAAATGTTCAACAAAGTCCTCCCCCTCAACTAATAAGTCTTACACCACAACTACCATAAAATACCCAATAAAAGGAATGGTACAGGTCATACCTGTGATTTGGTAACTATAAAATTAAACTAACTACAATGAGCAAACTCCGATTAAAATTGGTAACTAAAAGCATGTAAACTAAAAGTCCATTACTGATATTTAGTTATCAGTTAACAGCCCCCACAATAAAATCTTCAATCTGTGCACTCCTTGCCATTATAACAAAATGTGACTGTATATAAAGGAATGTAAAAAACATAAGAATTGCCATTTAAATCGTTCCAAATGCTACAAAACTTGAGACTCATTAAATCAACTCCACATTATGAACCTAACGGCAGAAGTTTTCATTCATACCTCCAGGATTTAATGACTTTATGGTCATTACGTCATGTGTGTCATACACAACTGATGAAATTACCCAGCTTACATTTTCTACATTACAATAACATGCAGCTAGTATATAAACATTAAACATACAATCTTAAAGTTTCTTAGTTCCCCAGTTGTCCAGACAATGCAACACAACAATATGCAGCATAGTCCATTTGAAATATTACAGAGTATCACGTGTAACAAAATACGACACATGAGCACGTGCCATACAACACTTTTTTTTCAGAGTACAAAGAACATAATCATTATGGCTAATGACCAAGACATGAAGAGGTACAGAAGGTGTAGCAATGCAGTTGTATGCATTCCCAACATATACACTTGACTTATGTCACTGTTCCACGGCATGTTCCATCTTTATCCATACAAAGACAGCCCCCACACCCCCATGAAGAGTGGACTGTAAAGACATCCACTCTGGTTTCCTGGCCACAACAAGAACAAATATACATTTGCTGGAAATTTAATGCTGACTCTTCAGCTTGGACCCAGCACTTTAATAATTCAAATGCCATTATCTCCATGCACAATATTTATGAAGAAACATACTTCATCACTCTCTCGTGCGCTGCCGAACCGGACGGACGTGTTTTTCTTTCATGTTCAGTGCGGTCTCCGTAAGTGTACGATCTACATCAACTCTAACTAGTGAGCACCGACATACTCTTATCTACGTTACCAGCCACACACAAATTACTACGACGACCATGACCGACTCCAGGACTACTCTCCAAGATTTTCAAACTCCCTCGCAGCAGAAGAGGAAACGCAACTCTACTACCACTCAAAGTGCAGCCACCACTTCCTTTCTATCACCAAATCAATTCGCCGCTCTTTCAGAAAGCGAATCCGGACCTGAAGACAACGGAGCTCTACCACCACCCCACCCACAAACAACCAGGATACCACCCATAGTCATCTACAGCTATCTCAATAATCACTTATCTACGCTAAAAAAGGCAAATGAAAAGCTAACTGCTCCTGTTGAAGTGAGTCCAAAATGAATCGACTTCTACTTTACATGAAATCCTCTTCCGATTATAACATTCTCCTAACTGAAATCCGCGCAGCTAACCTCGCTTACCATACATACCCATTACCTGAAGCTATTCAACCCCGCCTGGTACTAAAAGGCATACCACCAAACATCCCAGAAGAGGACATACAAGGAGAATTAGCCGCATACGACATTCAAACAGTGAAAGTGACTCAACTCACCAAAACAGATAAGTTCACCCGTACAATAATAAATAAGTACCCAATATTCGTGATAACATTCCAACCAGGAACTGAGATACGTAAAGTATTACAGCTCTGCAAATTATGCCACTGCATAATTAGATGGGAAAAATTTCAAAATTCACGACCCATTAGACAATGTTTTAACTGTCAAGCTTTTAGTCACTCCTCAAATTTTTGTGGTCGCCCCCCAAAGTGTGTGAAATGTGATAAACAACATACGTCGAAGGACTGCAACAAACCACCCAACGCCCCTCCAACATCCACTAACTGCGGCGGCGAGCATCCCGCCAACCATACCGGTTGCCCTCAATACCTTCAACAATTGCATCATATTCCTCAAAAAACCAATCAACAACACCGCAAACTCCCTGACGTGAAAACCAAAAATCCTCCATTTCAATACCAACAGACCCAGTTACCCACAATGAAGATCCCCCAACCATCCTCCCCCCTACAGCAAATGTGGGCACAAACCGCAACTCAGTTACCAACAGACTCCACCCAGCAACCCATCAGCTCAACCTTCGAATCGCTAAGAACCATCATAAACATGTTTAACCTTCAACATCTATGCTCCCAGATGCGCTTACTGGCAACCAAACTGCAAGAAACGAACGACCCTATCGCCAAACTAGTGTTAGTGATTGACACAGTTGTTGAGTGTTTC
>Ga0123352_10008624_pt1 | contig 15864 bp, 7 predicted proteins | sample TergutLab28metaG_FD_89700 | JGI IMG/M metagenome (GOLD analysis project Ga0123352, IMG submission 89700) | Labiotermes labralis P1 segment gut microbial communities from Petit-Saut dam, French Guiana - Lab288 P1 | ecosystem: Host-associated > Arthropoda: Insects > Digestive system > Gut ... | reverse complement strand
TAATTTTTCACCGTGCATGTTGAATCAATATACATTCATTTAAAATACCAACAAATGCACCTTGTCTTTAAAATATTGTAAAACCTTATTTGGTTAAAACACTTTAAAAACATTCATAGGTCTTCAACATGTTTCGGTTGCTATTTTCAACCATCATCAGGGAGCCTCAAAGTTCTGCTAAAGTTACTTATGTGCGTTGTACACTCGAAGATTCTGATAGACAAGGGGAGGACCAGTTATAACATATCCGGAAACATCAGCCACATAAAACGACATGCTGTCACAACACCATTATCACCATATATATAACGCACATAAGTAAATTTAGCAGAACTTTGAGGCTCCCTGATGATGGTTGAAAAATAGCAACCGAAACATGTTGGAGACCTATGAATGTTTTTAAAGTGTTTTAACCAAATAAGATTTTACAATATTTTAAAGACAAGGTGCATTTGTTGGTATTTTAAATGAATGAACGGACAAATGTACATACGGACGTGTACTTCATAAAAGGCGTCAAGGAAACCCAATAATGCATTTTTCGTAAGCTGTATTCAATAACCGTGTTACTGCCTAAACTGGCACAAGTAAAGTCGTCGTTATTTACCAAGTCTGAGCTGTATTCTTATTTATTTCAATAAGAAGTACCTGCCTCTGAAATTTGGTAATCTGCAACAGGTATAATTAATAATTTCATTTCTCATTAATACAGCGGCACTTGCCTTAGTTACATTTCATTGGTCCTGACCTGAAGAGTATCAAAAGAAAGATTTTTGGGACAGCGTTCGCAAAATTGTTAAAAGCGACTGTCAGCTTCGTCGTTTCTGTCATTTGTCTGTCTGTCCGTCTGCATGGATCAACTTGGCTCCCACTGGATGGATTCTCATGAAATTTGATATTTGAGTACTTTTCGAAAAATATGTCGAGAAAATTCAAATATCATTAAAATCTGACAAGAATAACGGGTAATTTACACGAAGACCGATATACATCTGTGATAATATCTCCCTCCAGTTCTCTTAGAGTGAAAATTTTTTCAGACAAAAGTTGTAAAGGAAGTCATAACACACAATTTATGTTATATAACTTTTTTTTCCGAAAATCGTGCCATTTATGAGGTAATGCGGAAAAAATATTGTAGAATCCGTCAGGCTACAGATGGCAATGTGATACGGTTCATGCACTTTGCATGTTGCATAACTAAGGCTACAGACACACACTCAAAACATATAATACTTTCTGCTTTACTCGACCGCGTCTCAGTATTTCCTTATACCTATCCTGCATGTCTTGTTGCGTGACAATTCATGATTAATTTCGACATTTGTATTTGGTTTTGTACGCTTCTGTTGTTATGTGACCAGGAGTGCAATTTCATTTCATCTTTAGCAAGAATGACAATGCACGTATCACGTAACACGGAGGCGCCTTTGTGCAACCATTGTTGCAGTGGAAAACTAATAAGTAATACATAATTTGAGTGTGTGTTTGTAGCATTAGTTATCGAGCGTGCAATGCGCATGCACCATATTGTCATCTATGGCCTTCCCCGTTCTACAATATTTTTCCACATTATCTAAAAAACGGCACAATTTTTAAAAAAATCCGTTATCGGACACACAATGTGTTTGGATTTTCTCTACAACTTTTGTCTGAAACATTTCTCATTCTGCGAAGAATTCAGCGAGATATCATAAATGTACAAAGGTCCTCGTGTAAGGTACACGCTATTCATGTCAGATTTTAATAAAAATTTGAATTTTCTCAACATATTTACGGAAAGTCCTCAAATAAAAAGTTTCATGAAAATCCGTCCAGTGGGAACCGAGTTGTTCCATGCGGACGTGTGGATGGACAGACATGACGAAGCTAATAGTCGGTTTTCGCAATTTTGCGAACGCGCCTAAAAATAGTTTCGTCTGTCTGTTGTCTTTCCTTTTTGTATTTTTTTAAAATTTATCGTCAATACATCTGTTAGTGCGCACAGACATTATGGATCATAATATAAATGCACCAAGTTAGATTTACAGATCCCAACAGGATGCACTGTTTACTTTCAGTTTATTAGACTAATAACCTCTACATGTTTCTAGCAGGCTTACTGCTCATCATCAGGAGGTACTACTCTTTACATACAGCAATTGGTATATGTCATGCATTTATGTTGGCTGACTGCTTGCAGCCAGCCAACATAAACGCATGATACATACCAATTGCCGTATATACAGCCTAGTACCTCCTGGTAATGAGCAGTAAACCTGTTCGAAATATGTAGACGTTAATTACTGAAATAAATTGAAAGTAAAGAGTGCATCCTGTTGGTTCTTATTACACTCATAATTCTCGATGCACGGTTCACAAAACATTAAATTTTACAGATCCCATCGCCATCAGTAGTTTGTCATTCAGAGATTCTTTGCTTAGTAAGCAATTTTGAGACACGGTTGTGGGCGCTTATTAAAACTCTTCCTCAATCTGTTCTTTCGCCTGTACACGTGTAACAATGCAACGTCTAGACACATTTTTTAAATTAAATTTCACATTGCAGGATTTTACGACAATTTTTATAAACCTTTAAATTTAGATTGACTATTCATACCGGCCACTGTACATGAAGATCCTTATATGTTATTGTTTGCATGAGACCAGTATTTCACAAAATACTAACAACTGAAGGGAAACACGAGTGCAATAAATTTGTAGAAACGAATGAATGTCTATTTTATACTCAGTAAATATTTTTCTAAGTCTTGTAGTTTCCGAGAGTTTTTTTAAAGGGCACATTGCTATACTATGCCATTAAAATCGATCCTCCAAACGTCGCCATCTTTCCACGTAAAATAAATAAGAAACTCTGGGTTGTGTTTAGGCTGCAATGGGAACAGATTTTTATGAATCTTTTAAAGCAGAGTCCCTTTACAACGAGACTTCGAATCACATACTAATCACATACGTATCGTGTATTTAATTTTATTTTAGATAATCCTTACTTTCATCAGCTTGAATAAGTATCGTCGAACAGTGAAAAAATGCGCCCAATATGTAATATTGCCCCTAAATATTCGGTTAATAAAGGAATGTACTTTTGTGAATGTTCTGAACACGATATGTGCAAATAAATGATTTTTGCCTCTAAGTAGACCTGTGTCTCGCAATTTTGTGTGCCTTTATATAGTTACCAATTTATGATAAGTTGTTCTTAATCCAAAATATCAACTGTGTCGCACTATCAAAGAGTTCATTAGACATATACATTTTTAATTCGAATTCGACGTAAACAGATCCTGCTTGGTTTTCTTTGTATGCTTCTAGACCACACACTTCCTAGTGTTTAACAGACTGTTTGTATTTTTCCTTATGTTTTATACTTAGTTCGTCACTCTAATATATTAATATCAGCAGCTTAGACCACACGTTGGCGTGCAACATTCGATTTCAGTACTTCCCGAATCTAGTGGACTTTGTAATGACATATTCTGTATGCAAACAGATAAACACATGTGATAATACATCTTCTGTGTACATATTATTCTCTTTGGGAAATACGTCCGACAAGAATTTCCCTTCTCTTAAAACAACTGCCATATTTACTCAGTCAACAGAAGTGCACTGCTATGAGGCTACTGGTGATGGTTACACGTTTTTCAGTAAAAGCGCCATTTTCACCCCCCATTTGACTGAGCACAAGTACCAAATACAAAATGTCTGAAAAAAGCATTAAATATTAATCTATATTGAAGTGTTTGTCCAGTTGTCTCATTAAAATGATTTATATTTGAGATATCCATTTATGTAATGTGTTCCATGACTTAAAATAACTGGCTATTTAGATAAAGTTTGGTATGGGATAACTTTAAGTTTACCTAAATATAAGAATCGATACAAAATTGTTAATAAAAGAACTCGCTTTTGTTTCATAAAATAGCTCCCTCTTACGTTTTAAATTCAAGTCAATGCAGGTCAATTGTAGTAATAAAATACGCAGAAAAATGTGAAAAATATTGTGGTTTTTAAAGAAATTGTTGTTTTTATCATATTATAAAGAAAAGAGTCCTGTCAAACTAGTCCGAATATAAAATATGTCAAATGTATTAAATATTGGGTGCTTTGCGATTAAGATATCTGATGACTGGGCCCGCTATTGTAGTTCTTCCGTGGACTTTTTTCGCCGAATTTTTTAACAGTACGAGTTTTTCACAAAGGTTTTTAAATTCATGATGTTCAAGACTGTCCTTTGTTGTTAATCATTCAGCAGACTTTCAGTGCACACATGTTACACCTGTTAAGCAAGCCGTAATAAGTAATCATCTAACAAATTCTGATCGAATATGGTTAATACATATTGCACGTAAACAAAATGATTAATTATTCACTCCAACGGATAAAAGCATAACCTTCTAAGTACCACCACAGCGTGTTCTTGAACAGGTGTCAATAGAGTATAAGCATTTACAGCCCATTAGGATGCATCCAAATCGCTATCCAAGAGTTGTCATAGAAGACAGTCACAAAGAACCTGATAAAAATTTTAATACTCATCAGTATCACATTTTGATATTTTCAGGGTTATATTTTTTGTGAAATAATAAATTTATATACAAGGATTGAAACCCCAACCATTCTTTTAAAAAAATTGATCCTTGAAGATGCGACAGATAGATTGTCTCGAAACGCCGGTAACTAACTACCAGTCTACACTGAGTAACATTCTAGAAGAGTGAAGATCTCATTTAAACCGCAGCGGAAGTCTGAAACCACGCAAATTTAATACCGCTTTAACATGTAAAGGTAAAGCAGCCCCGTTACAGGCCTGGAGTGGCCCAGAGGGTTCCAGGAAGTTAAGGTTCCCAGATTTCATGACAGCGGCACAGGATTGTGGTAAGGTTGTCAGCTTTACGCACCGGCGCCTTTACCCCCAGGAAATGCTCCTGGTACTCATTATAAATATAGATTTCACTGGAAATCTATATTTATATAGGCACACACGAGACCAAATTATGGTGGGAAAAGAGAACACGTCCCTAATAAAAGTCAAAACCATTTCCATTTGAGTCAAACCTCGATGTTTGAAAATTTAATAATCATTTGCTTGTTAATAACGAAAGTATGCGAACATATACAAATTCGGGAGTTACAGACTTACATTGTAGATACTGAAAGACATTTGTTAGAAACAGCGAGTAAAGATATTTTCAGCCATTTATGTTTGTAAACAGAAAAAGCAAATGACAAAAGTCAACGGGTTTTTTTTCATATTTAAGTACTTCTTGTTTCTCGTAGAAGAAGTACTTGTCAGTCAAGGCAACGTTTTCTGAACAAACCGCCGATATTATGATGATTTATTTGTTTACAGTGCATTTTATTATTTCTTGCGTGAATGTTTGCTGACCCTATCTTGGGCTTTAGTTTGCATCATATTTTATTGACATTTCGTATTACTGGTTGAAATTGTTCGTCCGTTTGCTCATGTATTCGTTGGCATTGAAATGTGTTATTTAACCAATGTCAATTTCGCGCACTCTCTTCTTTTGTCACTCAAATTAAGTGGGATACTTTGTTATATTTACTACCCTGTAGAGCAGCACTGTACGTACGTCCTCTATACAACAATGTTATGACATTTGATGACGTGGTTCAGGGTTACCATAATTTCAGCTTTTTTATTTTCAGTATGGAAAGTAAACTACGAAAATTCTAATGATCTGAGTTCAGCCAAACGCTCTGTTAGAAGCGAAACCTCTTACGAGGCTGTTATATCAGGCTGGCTGGCCAGAATTTAAGAACATCTCAGCGGGTTTCGTAGATGTACCTTTAGACCATTAGTTGATTGATGGCTCGTCACGTATTCGGAGAAAACACTTCTCCATTGTCATTTGTTTTAATGTACGTGCTTATACCAGCCAGCTAAGAATATTATGTTACTGCACCAAAATATTAAAACTGGTGTTTTTAATTCAAGAGAGTATATATTATAGAAAAACTGAAGTAGAACTGTTTCTAACCAGTGTATTTTAATGATACACGTACCTGATATAAACAATCATCCGATTACCGTAAGAAACAGTCATTTTGAGGAGAAATATTAAGTTGAATAGAACGGCAAAGAATTACTTGGTTAGAGACTAAACATGATATTTGAGAAGTTTATTATTTTTTTTACTTTGGTGACGCATGTATCTGGAGACGGACAAAAACATCTTGGACATTGCCTGCATAACATCATACTTCGGCATTTCACATCAGAACTGCCTTGCGTCGTCTCCTTGCAGAGTCCCAAAGACACCCTAGAGAAAACTAGCTTTATGTTTCAAAGTGAAAATATTCATATTCTAATAGCTACAGAAGACGGCATTCCAGATTCAATCCTGAGAGATTTGAACGAGGCCTTTAAAAAAAGCATCATTGTTTACAATCATGAGTATGAGAATGATGCAATGATAGAAGATTCAAAGATTAAACATGAGAGTTACATCTTATTCCATCAGAATGGAAACGTCATACAAGATATTCGAGGCCAGCTGATCAGACTTAAGTCTAATTCTGCTTGGAACGCGCGTGCATATTTCGTGGTGATCATCATGCAGTCTGGGGGTTTGCCATTACAAAACCGAACCATATCTGAAACACAAATGGTACAAGTATTCGCTGAATTCTGGAAATATAATGCTATTGACGTGATTGTTCTTCTCCAGTCAACAAAACTCCTTCATAGCAGAGAAACACCAACCATTGAAGTGTACACTTGGTTTCCGTATTCCGAAATAGGACGATGTGCTCAGGTCATCGATTGTGTTTTGCTAGATGTGTGGATTACGAACCAGGATGGTGTAGGAAATTTTCTACACAACGCCTCTTTGTTTCCACCCAAAATCCCCAAATACTTCCCCGGCTGTCCCTTTAGAGTTTCAACCTTTGAGTCTGATCCTTTTGTAATGTACCCCTCGTACAATGAGGATGGCAAAGCAGTAACATTTAGAGGCGGGCTTGAAATAGAATTCCTTCAAATGATTCAAAAAGCGACCAACATAACAATTGTATTTCGAGAACCTCCATCTGACGGGAAATGGGGTGCTCTTTTGGACAATGGCTCTTGGACGGGAGTACTTAGAGAAGTAATCGAAGGTGTTTCGGATGTGGCACTTGGCGGATTGTATTACAGATGCCATATAACTGATGTGATTGAATGCGCAACACCGTATATGTATGATGCATTAATTTGGTACATCCCTTGTGCTCAGCCCAATCCACGATGGGCAAGTTTGTCCCGAGTGTTTAAGTTGTCTCTCTGGCTAGGGTTCATCGTGGGATACATTACTGTGTCTATAATTACATGGGCTGTTGTGCAGATCTGCAACACGTTTGCTACGGCTGAACGCGAGAGTTCAGCCTACACGAATATGGCAAAATGTTTTCTGAACCTGTGGGCTGTTATCCTGGGAATGTCCGCTACAGAAGACATTCCCCAAAAGGTAGTCATCAGGATTGTGTTCTTTTTGTGGGTTGTTTACAGTCTAGCAGTGAATACCGTTTACCAAACATTTTTGACAAGCTACATGGTGGACCCAGGCTTGCAACACCAGATATCGAGCGTCGGCGAGCTGTTGGACTCCGGTCTTGAGTACGGTATTTACAGCAGTTTTGATTCACTTATGCCGGATCTCAGAAATAAACTATACGAGCGCCGTCAGATATTCGACGACATTGAAGACTGTGCGCGTCGGTTAGCTGCCAAAGGCGATTTTGCTTTTTTGTATTCAAAAATAAACACCGATTACATTACAGCAGTGCGCTATGTTGATTCCAACGGTCATCCTCTTTTCTGCCACATGGACGAAAACTTTTCTCCACAGTATATAACATTATCAGTCCAAAGGGGCAGTCCAATGTTGAAAAGATACAACGATGTTATCCAAGGCGTTGTTGAGGGTGGACTGTTGGACAAGTGTTGGAAGGTGATTAAGTTTAAAGGAATCCTGCTTGCTGCCAAGAATTTGACAGTACCCGTTGGCGATTTTACTCCTCTCTCAATGGAACATTTGCAGTCTGCTTTTTACGTACTTATTTTGGGCTGTTTCATTTCTTTAGTACCATTCTCAGTTGAGGTGTTCTTCCACAAGAGAAGTTGAAAATGATAATAATGTCACCATTGTACTATAAACACTTTCTCTATTGGTACCGTTCATTTTTCCTACAAGACACGCAGTAGGGTCGAAAAAGGAATACACGGATTATAACGAAAGGAACTGCCATACTTCCTTTCTTTCCTTGAGATATAACGCCTTCTATATGTATATTTTCAGTGGAGTGTTTGGAAATACGTATCTTATTCTCCCTGACGAAATAAAGCGGGGTGGAGCTAATGCTATCATTGTACTAAAATAATCGGTTCACATGTTGCCATAATGTCTGTGAAACTTGAGCACAATGATGAAGTGGTGGTGCTGGTAATGGTGTTGTGTTGTTTTGGTGGTGGTTATGGTGTTGGTATTAGTGTTGTTTTTGTGGTAGTATAGTTTTAATAGTAGTAGCAGCAGTAGTAATTTGTTGTGCTACTATATTTCTTGAGAAGTGAACGGCTGCCTAAATGATCAATAAACCTCTCGAATTCTGTGGGTACAGTGAGTGGTAGTGTTGGAATAAATTGAAGATGTTTTGAATTAACTTGTTCTGTTTGGAACAGGCACACAATAAATCGTTCGTCTGAAGGTAGGACACTTTTAGTAATTCTGTTGAGTATTTAGTAAAATTATTTAGTTTACACTTCGTGCAGAAAAACGTAGGGAACCTGCAGATGAATCACAGGGACTTGGAAACCTCTCCGATATACAATGATTTGGTCATTTAAAACAATGACACTATAGAAACGGATGCAAAAACACTCCCCTTTGAAATAATATATCCCAATAAAAGAAGCGAATTTTGAGGCTCCCACCTTCAAGAGAAGTAAGCAGAACGTCCCTCATAAACGTCGTTCCCATCGACCACCCTGAGAAGCATCATTTTTCAGAACACGGAAATCTCCAGATAATGTGTTTATGTTTTTTTCCTTAGATGGTTCTGGTGATAAAAAATCAAGACTCCTTGACCCTTGAATATGAAGGCGGTACATTACGTCGAAACATCGAGAATCAACAACCCTTCTACTCAGCGTAACAATCCAGAGCATCTAAGTCTTCAAATTTATATATTCATTATTTATTTAGCGCGTTTATATTACTTACTGTTTGCTGTAATGTGACAGTTTGTAGTTAGTGTGTAGGTCCTAAGTGTTAACTTATCTTCTGTCTTCATCTTCAGGGTGGAATCTACGGGCGTTTCTTAGAATAACCTCATTATAGGAAATGCTGTGTAACATGTTAAGATTTCATAGCGGCGACTACACAGAATAATGTAATAGGATGTGACAGCCGGTATAGGGTATATAGGATCTACCGCTTTGAATTAACCTATTGCTTTAATCACTTGTTCGGGAACCACCTCTTGTAATATCTTCGTTATCCTGGCGGTCTTCTTCCCAGTCGCTGATATCAGCACTGAAATACAGTGTACTCTATATTATCCGTGTAATGTTGGAGAGGGGGTGCGCTGATTCACGGGTAATGCGAACCATATTATTCACTTGGTCACAAAAATATTAAAGCTCTTATTGACATATTGCATACGTAATACATACAAAGCTTAACGATTATTGTTTACTTAAATAGTAAGTAATTTTTGTTTACCACCCTCATGGCTAGACGCAGGCTTAGGATCGCAGAGTCTCACTCACAGTAGATAGGAGTTTGCCGAATACACATGAAAAATCCCGATTACTCTATTGAGATATTGTTCCAGCATTCGGCGCTAAGTCACGTTACTTCTCACCTTCCTCTTCATTCATTAGCACCTCCCGATCACGCACGGATCATCCGTAAAGAAGATAATCCGAACAAGGATAATCGAGACTACACCGTACCTACACCGCTAGTCGCTAAAGATATGTAACAGTAACATTAATACAACATAGTAATTATTCACACTATTGTCGTCAGTGTTAATAGTATTACCAGAGCTATTAGCAGTGACAAGGTACGCGTTGGCGCAGTTTGGTCGAGTCGCTGAGCTACAAGCCGTAAGGTCGCGCGGTCGATTCCCGATAGGGCCATAGGGGTTTTTCACTGACTTAATCTTGGGGCCGACTCAGTCTTTAACAGAAATAAATATTAGGATTGTCTCCGTCGGGACGAAGGCGCAAATGCGTAGGGCTGATAACCTTGCCACCCTCTAGAATTCTGAAATAGTTAACCTCCTAGAACCCTCAGGGCCTGTCCTGACCTGTATAAGGATTGCTTTACTTTTACCTACCATCAGTAACTGGTTCTTGGGCTATGGAATGGGCTATTGCTACAACCAACGACTCTACCTTTATTTCCATATGTAAATTTATGTGTTGGATTTAAACCCGTACCTAGGTGAGAGGCCGGCAACTGAACCATGTCACGGCCAACTAAATATTGACTAACGGTAAATATATTCAGTGTATGTATCAGTGCAAAATGTAATTAAATCCACATCTTTCTGTATTGACATCATGTGTACAGGTCCAGATAACACCAAGGATCGGGGGAAAGGAGTTGCAAGTAGATGGTTATGACGAAGCTAATAGTCTTTCAGAAATGTCTCTGGGTAAATGGCCAACTTGATGCACAATGACGTTATATAATAAGTTTATTATTATAATCCTCTACATGTTTCGAGCAACTCTGTGCTCATCATCAGGAGGTCAAATTTTATTAATACAGCATCTGGCATAGTATTCTGAAATAAGTGAGTGGTCTAAGTTACTAAAACATATTTACACCATGTATATAAATAATATAATACTGTATATAAATAATACAATTTGACCTCCTGATGATGAGCACAGGGTTGCTCGAAACATGTAGAGGGTTGTAATAATAAACGTATTATATAACGTAATTGTGCATCTAGTTGGTCATTTACCCAGAGTCAAATACTAGGATGCACAGTCAGCAAAATATAAAATTCTAGAAATTTGTTTAAAGTACCTGAGAACAAATGTGCTTGTACGAAAAACATGTTTGTGTAACAAGCAATGCTTTATTTCCTGTAGTATTTTGTAGGGACGAGGCCGAAATTTTCAAGAAACTGATTTAGAGCGTGGAGAAGCTGAGCATGAAAGACATAAGTCTGTTTTAATGTCTCTTAATGTTCGCTCCAATGGGTAGCAGCTTTGAGTTGTATTAACTTCCCTCTAATTTGTTCTATACCACCTTCATTGCTCAGGCGTCTTGTTTACCCTGTGAATTCTGTATGCTTTCATCTGTCAGACCATCAAACAAAACGGACCTTTGTTTGTGTTGGTGAAGTGTTCCAAGTAACGCATTATGAATGTTCAAATAAACGCAATGTTTCCAACTTCAACAAGGTTTGTTTTCCTTTTCCTTTCTGCAATGACATTGCCTTCGTCGAGTACTTCATGGTAATACACCATTAATGTAAGTGACAAAGGGAAATGTCCTACGGAAAGCAAGGTTATGGATACTTTCAAATGTGGGATTTTCTTTCCCGCAAGTCTGCAGCAACATAAAAACCAGAATAATACAAGATTTCTTTTGTCGTAGCAAAGAAATAAATTTGGCAACTTATTAATTAATTAATTTATTTATAATTCAGTTTCCCATAAAGATTTTCATGAACTCTTTTGGGTACGATTTACGGACACTGTATAATTGTTCTTTATTGTGACTGCTTTTGTAGAGTGGAAATACAATACGGATTATTTTGTTGAATAAGTGGTTTATCAGTTATTAAATTATTCAAGATCATGCACTGATGATTCATTATTAGAAATACGACCAACAATGCATATACAGATATGTAAATTTATTGTATTACAAACAGCGTAACCTGCTACATGTTCCGGCCACCTCAATGAAGATGACCACAATAACTTTCAGGTGAGGCATTCCCGTTGTGTTTCATAGAATTATAATATATAAGCAGAATATAGTCAAACAAACCTCAGTTAATGATTTTATTCATGTGTATTCTTACATTGTTTCTTTCAACGACATATTTCAGCTCTAGTTATGAGCCATCTTCAGGTTGATTACGTTTTCTTAGTAAGGCAAAATATATCATTAGCAATGCTATTGTTATTGTTACGTACGAGATCTCGTATAAAAAATGTGAAATAATATTGATTTCACTGTATAACAGTATTAAAATTAATTTGGTGGAAGTCAAATATTATTTTATGTAAAATATTAAAATTATAGGATATTGTATCTTGGAACGTGGTGTGGGTACCGGAAATTAGGAGACTATTTCTATTTAACTATGTTTGTGGATTCTTCACTGATGCCGTGGTTTTATTTTCCCGTAACGACCTAACATTAAGCCTATAGATGTTACCGTTCAGAAGTTTGTTGACCTCTTGTGACAGCACGTATTTAATAGTTACTCTCTGTTAAATAATGAGTATATACATCAATTACCAAAGGCCAATACGTGCTGTCACAAAAAGTCAACAAACTTCTGAACGATAACATCCATAGGCCAAATGTTACGTCGTTACGGGAAAATAAAACCACGGAATCAATTAAGAATCCACAAACATAGTTAAATAGGAATAGTCTCCTAATTTCCGGTACCCACACCACATTCCATGATACAATATCCTATAATTTTAATATTTTACATATAATAATGTTTGACTTCTACTAAATTAATTTAATACTGTTATACAGTAAAATCAATTTAACTTCCAATTTTTTATATATTTTATACGAGATCTCGTAGGTAACAATAACAATAACAATATCATTGCTAATTGTTTATTTTGCCTTACTAAGAAAAGTAATCAACCTGAAGATGGCTCATAACTAGAGCCGAAACATGTCGTTTTAAAGAAACAATGTAAGAATAGACCTGAATAAAATCAGTAACTGATTTATGTTTAACTATATTCTTCTTATGTTTTATAAATGGCCACAACAGATGGCCGAACATGTAGGAGGTTAAGTTCTTTATAATACAAAAAATTTGCATGTCTGTATGTGTGCTTGTCGGCCGAATTTCTTATAAGTGATGACATAAATGCAGTTTCCTTTTATTATTCTGTTCCTTTGTTAGCGACGACGTTAGAACATGCATTTTAGTGGATTACTTATTACCTTGTATATGACATTTCATTCATAAATATTTACTGTCCGAAACCATTTGCGTAGGAACATTACGTCCTTGCTCACAAAGCGAAGCTCAGTTAAACCGGCACACAAAATACACTCTGTACACGAACAACACGGCAAAGTCCTTGTATTTACCGACCTGATCGGTATAATAAGAGAGTTTCTCAAGTTGAAGGCACTCGCACAAGTTCACACTGTTGCCATGAGAGTGAGGCACATTGTGTCGCATATGTGTGCCACGCCGTTAGGACGTATGGATCATGCATGTGTGTGCCACGCCGTTAGGACGTATGGATCATGCATGTGCGTGCCACGCCATTAGGGTATATGGATCATGCATGTCAAACTCGGAACAAGAGGAAGGTTAGTGTAAAACTTGCAGGTGTCAGCCGTTTACTTGCGGGGAAATAGATCGAGAAGTTCTATACATTGGAGAATATGGATGCGGTAAAGAACCTATATTATTATTATTATTATATACTGGTATCACTCATTCCCTTTCAAATCTGTTGGGGCATTGTTGTTGCCTTCCCAAAACTACTTTTATCGTCATTCAAACATTTGTCATTCGACAAAATAACTAATGTATGCAGCTCAGGATGCCGTTAAACAAGGGCACACTAAGTCGCATACAGAATGAATCTTCGATTTATGAAAACAGGTGTTTAGGAAGTTAGGGGATATTTCTATAATGTGACGCTAACATGCATCTAATTAAGAAATAGAAACGTAAGTATTATGAGGCACGGTCTGACATGTTTGGCGTAAGATTTTTCTTTACTTTATTGAAATATATGACCCGCATACGAGAACCTTACATTTAAGGACTTGTACGCTATGCTTATAGAGCAGTTTTAAAATACATTTATAGTTTAGAGAGATGCATGCTTTGCACCGTATACAGAATTAATTCAATATATGTAGCATTTCTGTTGTTGTGTGTATCGTGAGTTTCTTTTAAACAACGTACCGATTATGTGTAACGTTACGTACGGGGAAGAATTCGTATAATTTACGAGGGAGTTTTCGGAAACACCTTGTGTCCTGAAAGTGTGGATTGCCTCTACTAATCTACAGGTTTGTGACGTTACGTTGATTAACGTGTTCTGCATGCTGTATGACCAGGGAAAATAACGACTGATGAAGGTGCAGCACGCAAGGGGGACATGCAATTCATATTGAACTGTTGTCGGAAACCCCATGGAAATTTATGCCTTTGGGCAGTTTGAGAGTGTGGAAGTTAATAGATTATTAACATTGGTCTTAAGAAAAGAGAGTATGGAGATATAACAGATAGTTGGATAGTCTTAAATTGCGTGGTTTGGGGAACACGTGTTTACATAAAACTGTTGACACTATGGTCAGCTGACTGACTACAAATATTTCAAGAAAAATGTTGCAGCGTAGAGCTGGACTATGCCTATGTTATGACCTAATGTTTTTGGTATGAAGAACATTAACCAGACTTCTCTAAACAGATTAATTGTTTGTGTACTAATTTGTGGTATTCGATTAATGTTTACACATTTTATATATATTTTTTCTTTCTTAATCTCTACCTTTTCTTGCTACTAACTTTAGGTGTATAGGCTTTTACTGCACTTGATCACATTCCATGACACACACACACACAAACACACACACACACACACACACACAAACACTCGGTAGGACTCTTCTTGACAAGTGATCCACCCGTCGCAGAGATTTCTACATGACAACACACAACACTCACAAGGAACAGACTGCCATGCCCCCGGCGGGATTCAAACCCGCAATCCCAGGTACACTTTTAACCAAAATCTCATATTACGATTCTCCCATGCAGCTGTGTGTTGGTTAAATAGGCTGTCTCAAACGAGGACTGGATGTCAGGAGAGCATTCTGTGAAATTTGAGGGAGAGCTTCTAGAATATGGCCTACTGTCTTGTGACACCTTGCATCCTTGTAGGTGGTTATTACCAGGATTGCAAAACAAACTGCTGCCTCTGTCATCAGGGTCGAAATAACCTAACAGGCCAATTACGTCATATGGTAGGAAGTAAAATGTGAATTGACTATTCAGAAGGTCTCTTGCATGTTTCTCGTCTCTTAATTAGCCAAGGCTGATTCTACATTAGTTTCAGCGATTGTGACCCTCAGTTGGTTTTAAAGATTTTAAGTAAATATTCTTCAAAATTCCTTGACTCTAATGTATGCTTATAATAATTTGTAAAAACACATTGAGCTCTGCATTTACAGCGCGTGGAAAATATGTTGAAAAAAGAGTCGCTACGGCCGACAGAAGGTAGTCGTCAGGGTTAGGTTCATGACTCACCGTGCACCTTAACTATAATACTGTAAATAAATAAAATCCAAGTACACGTGTGCGTGTATCGATAGCTCCTCATTTTATTACATTAACTTGAGTTTCTTTGCAGTTTAAGAGCGTTTCTTGTTTATTATTATTGGAAATGTAACTGTTACTGCCATTTGTAGCTTAAAGGCCCACGAGGAAAAATTATAGAATCCTTGTAAGAGGTCCGAGATAACAGAAGGATTAAGAAGGTTTTTTTTGTCTCTTTCACGATACCACCTAGTCTTTGGAGACTAACTAGGTATTTTATTCTCTCCTAAACTGCTACGTTGTCTATTTGCTGCAGGCGTCGCCCAACGGTTCAGCCTGCTTTAT
>Ga0123352_10008623_pt1 | contig 15865 bp, 9 predicted proteins | sample TergutLab28metaG_FD_89700 | JGI IMG/M metagenome (GOLD analysis project Ga0123352, IMG submission 89700) | Labiotermes labralis P1 segment gut microbial communities from Petit-Saut dam, French Guiana - Lab288 P1 | ecosystem: Host-associated > Arthropoda: Insects > Digestive system > Gut ... | reverse complement strand
GAAAAGTCGCAGGCTCCTGATGATGGATATATTAATGTCCGAAACATGTTGAGCATAGAAGAAGTTAAATAAAACTTAATAACTAGTGACATCAAGTTGGTCTCTTATTCTACAACTATCACAATGATGCACGGTCCACTATACATAAGATTTGTTACTTTTTTCAACTCATTGCAGGCTTTGTCACTATTGTACAATCATCATCTAAACATTTCTACGTGTTTCTGCAAACTAGGTATTGCAAGTGTAATGCATCTGAATTACTTGTACCACGACGAGTAAAATAAAAATGATAAGTTAAAATGATATTGGGTTTATCATACAATAGTTACAATTTTAAATATAATTAATACTCTGAAGGCCATACTGAACCTGAATTATATTGAAGTACAAAACTCGAACCGCTCAGTAAACACATTCCTTCTCGGTAGTAAAATCCGATCATAATTTGTTCTGGGACTCATAAAACACACATACGACCTCCAATCAGAATGCAAAATTTCTTAATGCTAAACCTAGTTGTACCTGAAGGGCTAATTATCAATATAAAATGATAAGTTCCTGTCAAAATTAAGAAGCCCATTTGCAGTAATTTTATCGTTTACAGTTTTATATCATGGAAGTTAAGTTCTAAGTTGTGTTATCCCCGTTGTGTGTTGAAAGACTAATAGTGTGTTAATTTCAGTCAGAAAACACAACTATGATTGTAAGCTAGATGATGGTATTTATTAATTACTCCACGGTGCAGAATCCTTCTTGAGCAGCTAAATGGTTTGCAGCTAATCAAGAAATTCCCCGCATTTCACGGAACCCGAAGGTTCATTACCGCACTCACGCCTGTCTCTATCCTTGGCCAGCCCAATTTCAGTCCATATACCCACATCCTACTTCCTGGAGATCCATCCTAATATTATCCACCCATCTAAGACTAGATTATGGTATTTATTAGCCAAGTACATAAATAACTACATGTTTCGGCCTAAAGCGGCCTTCTTCAGGTTATCACAACCCCCGCCGAGAACAATAACCCCGAGGAGGAATGAGAAGAAGCCAAAAGACTAACCCCACAAACCCCCCCACCCCAACCAAACGTGAGAACCATAGACACTACACCATATCACGGCCCCCCATAAACTACCCCCCTCCCCCAATACATACCCAACCAAGGAGATCCACACCCCACCATTCACTGACCCACTAGACACCCCACTAGATAAACTTACTTGTAACATGTAACACGGTGATGAGATCTCAACATTACTATGCAATATATATATGACACTCTTTGAGCAAAATTGTAATTGTGATGACCTGAAGATGGCCGCTTTAGGCCGAAACATGTAGTTATTTACTTTGTTAATAAATACCATCATCTAGCATACAATTATAGTTGTGTTTTCTGACTGAAATTAACTCACGGAAGTTAAGATTTTAAATTTATCAGTTGCTATTTATTTACACAGTATCAGAGTATTGCTGTTAAATATAGAGGTTATCGTGCAGGTTAGGTACACCGGCTGTGTATCAACGTAAGGTGCCTCAATGAAAACAAATATGGCACAGGAATACGAAAATCTAAGAAGTAAGTTTCGTTATGAATTGGCGATTTAATTCAGGTCTCGCAAGCAAAGGAAGGAGAATGCCGAGATTGCTTCGAATTACCGAAAAGCTCGAGATATATGGACTACGACAATTCGGAACGTATGATTATTTATACAGTATGATGAACATATTGTATTGATAGGTAATATTCATGTAATATTGCATTAGAATATACGTTTACACAGTAATACAGCATAATAATAATAATACAATGTACATGTTTCAGTTACATTTCAAGGAAATCACAACCGGAAACACACAGAAACACGTAACGCAACCTTACTCTTTACCATATCCGTTTCACCTTCACTACAGTGCGTCGGCTCGCAGGAAACGTAACCTCGATCAATCGGAACTTGTAGAATGGAGAATGCATTGCTAAGAGATTCCTTAAAATATTATGCGACATTTACTCACATTTAAACTGACTATCCGTGATTACCCTGCAATTTTTTTAATGATCTCTGTTTTAACTCCTAACATACATCAGGCTAGAAACAAATATTTAAAGTCTGGTGGCTGAGAACACATTGAGATTGACAGTAATATAATTTTTCGATTAGAATTACTATCATCGCTCCATGCCGGAAGGAAATCCTCACAAACGACCAATGTGGTTTAAAATATTAGACACACAATAATATAGACACAGTATTTCTCATAGCGGAGGTTATGGTTCCGTTCTTGTGCAGTGTAAATGGGCCCTGTGGTGGACAAAGTGGCCCGAGGACAAGATTTTCTCTGAATATTTCTGTTTTAACCAGCAAATATTCTAACAATTTTCTAGATCCATACTAGCTCATCTACTATGGACGTTACTGTCTAGATGACTTACAAATAGCGTCGCTGTATAAATTACGCGTACGTACTTCGTTAGAATTATTCAGCTTTAAATTTATTCGGTATTTGCTGTACACTACAGAAATTCATTTGGAGAATTCCTTATTTTATACCAAGACTATCAAACTGAGCAATGAATTGACCGGCTGGAAATTAAAGCAAACGTTTGATGGTGCCTGCAACTTTACTTACGCCATCACTTTCACCAATGTAAGGGCCTGTCCCTTATTTACAATCGTACATAGCAATACCTAAACTCGATCGACTATAATCATATTATGCAGATAATACAGTAAGTAAGTAAGCAAGATAATACAGCAGATTTAAAAAATGAACTTACCAACCACACACAACAGACCTAAGAATGTCGCTGTGCAGTGTTGTTTAAATCCCATCCCTTCAATCTAACCTTATCTATTGAAATTCAATATTTTTAACACGTTTGTACAATAACTGGAACTTTCAGAATACATTGTTTTATCCAGAAATTTTAAAATTTTATTTTGATAGGAAATGACAAGACTAACAGAAAAATCATACAAGAAGTTAGAATTGTACGCTATATTTCATGCAGCTGTAGTGTGTAGATAACTCTGTGGTACAAAATCAACGTACTGTATAAGCGTTCTTCAATGCATTCCAGTAATGATTTCAGATTTTTATGCATTGTAATCCTTATCTGTTTGACAGACATGCATATAAAATGCCATAACAATTTTTATATACGTACAAGGCTTTTTCTCCATTACCCTTCTAGCATTACATTTTAACACAACCTAGATAATACAGCAACAGCAAACGTTTAACCGAATCTGATTTCTACTATAATACGTTACTTGCTGGAAATCCGCTATCGAAACTCGATGAATTGCCATTGATACTAGAGTTGGATTACAGATCTGAATCGTGTTAAATAAAATATTTTATATTTACTTCCAGAAAAAAAGAATAAAACGAACCGAATGATTTCGAAAAGGCTCGACATGAATACATTCAGATTCAGTTTAAAATAAAGCTTAACAATTCTGCCAAGTTGGCAAAATGGCTGCTGATGTAATACTGACTTCAGATGAAGGCTGACAATCACAGTCGATTGAAAGCATCATTAGGTTGCTATGAACACTAAAATGTGCACAAAAAACATACATCTTCTACGTTGCTTACAACAGAATAATACACACAAGTGCTATCCAAAGATCCCTGTTATCCAGGACATAAATGCAAGCCACTCTATTGAGAATGGGATGGTGAAGTCGATGACAATTGGAGGTTTGAAACTTCTTCTTAGCGTAAGCATGTGATGACTACAGAACTGCGCATTGCTCCCATTCCTTCATAAGCACTTTGACAAACCGCGTCAGCATATCTATTCATTATACGACTTAGGCTTGAGGATTCAACAAAATAATGTCAAAGATTTGAGAATGTCGACGTCGACAAGAAAGTTTCCCTCTTCCTCGGGATTAAACTGAGTAAGAATCTAAAGACAAATACTGTTGCTTACGCATGCCTACTCATTCTGAACATCACACATACATTTGAACAGTGTTTTTACAAGCTTAATAATACTATCGCTGTGACAGAATTTCTCATATACCTGACTAAATTAAGGACAGCTAAATATCAATCTTCAGGAAACGAATAATAACTTCTATACAGGCTGAATTAGAACAAGGTTTTGAGAATAATAATTTGGTCTAGGAAAGTTATATCAACAAAAAATGAATACTAACTTCACACAGAGGCGCTTCAAAATGCAAAACTAAATTAATAGGAAAGAAGTTACGAATAACTAAACGCGTTGGTGGAGAGACTGGTATTAGTGCTTCAATCTTTCTTTCGATGTCTTGGCTCAGTGAAAAACTATACTGTCTAATAGCCTCGTGGTTTCCCTCAGCCTTATCAGAAAAATTACGTACGGTATCTCGACATAGGTCATGACTGCTTCCTTCCACATTTTTCTTCCATTCGTCGTTCACAAATCACCATTATTTTCGATGGTACATAGCACAAATATTTCAACAACGGCCCTTAAAATAACCAACGAAACCATTCAAACCAAAAGTAAAGAAAGTGGTACGGCATATGCGAGTACACACATATATGCATAACCTACATTTACGCAAACACAAACACACACACACACACACACACACACATATATATATATATATATATATATATATATGTACGCTCACTACACACAATGCTTACGCTCAAGCAGGAAAGCAAGTAGTTCAAACAAAATGTGTATGTAAATCTTAGAGAGGAACAGAAGTTAGGAATCGGGTTTGTGGGCTATTGGAACATGGCATTAAAATGGCTAGCAGAAAACAACAGGACAGACTGTAGACATGCAAATGGTAATGAACTACCTCGGGAAAATGTAGAATTGTAAGATCTCGGAATAGCAACATAACTGGATTTAAATACAGTATACGGAGTGCTAGTTCGAATATCTCATCCAGAATTTGGTATTACGAAAGAATGGACATATATTTGTCCAGGCTTTGATGAAAAATGCCGACATATACAGCTAAAAGTCAGATTCCTTTTCCTTCCCTATCCTTTGTGTTTCATCTTTCATTGTGCTAACCTTAATAGAGCCCCATTTAATTAATTCGATTTTACATTACTAATCTCATGCACCAAAGTTCACCAGGCGTTACGATTTAGTTTGGCTGACAAATGACACATCTCTTTCAAAACTCGTAGGAATATTATGGTACTCAAAGGGCACCAAGTGTATACTAATTAAACCAAGTTGATCAAATACACGCCCCAGGCAATCAGTTTGAGATTCTTTTTATTATTTCACCATATCTAAGCTTTCGTCTTCAAAGTGACGTGTTCTCTTCAGGATTTCAGACTAAAATTTTAAAAGCTCTTGTGGTTCGTCCATGTGCAAACCTTTCCCATCCATGTGTTCTAGACACCAAACTGAAGTAACATTTAAAAATTCACTTCAGCTCAATCAAAACGAGTAAGAACGGCCTTCGCCACACATGTAAATCAGTAAAAGAATTACAATGGTAGGAAAAATTAACAGTTATACGTAAACGTCAGCATATTAACCCTTATCCTGCTAACGTGGAGAATATGATGAGCTCCTTAATAATGCCAGCAAATGGCAGATGGGATTTAACTCGGCGTTTGAAGTGTCAGGAATTGATCAAATTAAATACACTAACAAAATCAAATAAAGAGTTGTTTAAATAACAGCCAGCTCATTTACAAAAAAAATTATGACCCTTCTTCTTCTCTCAGATATGGCGTTTTCTATGTTAATTGCGTAAGTACAAAATTTTGCTAATGTCTAACTTTCGATCCGCAAGTCCACGCAGATGATGTGTCTACAATTTGATCTCCAACCTCAATACCACAATTTCAAGTTCAGTACCAACAAATAAAACTACAACAGGCTACGTCAAATCTGTATATTCTAAACCATTAGTCTGTATACTTCTCTTTGGTAGAAGCTCTTTGTAATGTGACCATCAAACGTTCGAGATCAAAAGAAGCTTCCCTGTATCACACACAAAGTTACAAAACAACGAGAATTGCCATTGTATATTCCCATTTGCCATATTTTAAAGTTAAACGTCAGAGTTGTGGATTTTATTTTTCTCCCGCGCAGAGAGAACGCTGTCAAGGTCTGTGTGCACTGGCTGTGCTGGCCCTGGAGGCGATGGCCACATGCGGCAGCTCGTATTTACATGCAGTCAGCGTACCATCATGCAATGTCCGTCACCATGTTGCGATACGATGGCGCCGCTATGTTACTTGTTTCTATCATGACCACTGACCAATGGGAATTCCTCGTGTGGAAAATTCTGTGGTCCAAAGGCTTACCCACCCAATAATAATGTGTGGCACAATTCATCGCAGATTGTGTATGTCGAGCTAATGTGTTTCTGAGGGGAGAAAATTCTGGTGCAATTCGGTTGGCTTTGCGTTAGTTCTAAGCTGCTGTATGAATTTATGTATGACATAGTAAAATATAATAAAAAAACACACATATCAGTAACTCTTCGAAGACTAAAGTTTGCATAAATTCTAGACAAATTTTAGTCCTTATCTCACAGAGAACACGGTCTGTGTCCATTATGAAGGGAAATCTGTAATGTTGTATAGGGAAATAAAGGACGTTGTCGGGGAAGACACGTAAGAAATACTTTAAGGTAATATATGTGGGTAACAGTAGAGTCCGGGGGTTCCCGGTAACACAGTGGTTAAGGTGCTGTGCTACAAATCGGAAGGTCGCTGGTTCGAACACAGCTGGTGTCAGTGAATTTTTCATTGACACAAAATCCTTCCGATTGCACTATGGCTCTGGGGTCGACTCAACTTCTAACATAAATGAGTACCAGGAGTATTTCCTGGGGGTAAAGGCGGCCAGTGCCTAAGGCTGACAACCTACCACCATCCTGTGCCATTGTCACGAAATCTGGGAGCCTTAACTTCCTGGAACCCTCTGGGCCTGTCCAGGCCTGTAATGGGACTGCTTTACTTTACCTATACAGAAGGTAGTATATACAGTTACCTCCGTACTTTAAATAATATATATTGACGTGTTATTTGACTGCGTCTTAATTGTGTAGATCGTACAGAGCCTCGTGATAGACGATTACTAAATGATGGGTTGGAGAAAATGTGGAATGCATCGGAAACGGTTTAAGTTGAGATACAATCCCGGCTGTTTCCAATATAGGTACAGAAACACCATAACAGCCAGAAATCTCTCGACTACAAATTCTAAGTGCTGACTATTCCATCGAGACCTTCAATATAAGTTACCACACAAAATGTGCATGTTTGTGAGTGCGTGACAATTATGTCAGATGGCAACTGTCTTTGCCAGGCAATCGGGGGTAAAAAAACACCTATGTTTCGGTGGGTACTGCAGCGTAATTAGTGACTATAATATCTACGACCCAGTCTACTTAAGAATTTTCAGGTTCATGATATGAATATTAGTGAAAGCAGGATTTAATGATATCCGTCTCGGGTTATAACAGATACACACGAACGGATGAATTAATAGGTTATCTGAAGAAATCCTCTAAACTGACGTGTGAGCTTTACGTTAGCCCCATCATATGAAGTGACCGTGGTTAGTTATTTTATAAAAATACTTACTATGCAATATAAAGTAAACTTCATTGCTAAGCAAGTCCTTAGTGGCACTGAACTAAGAGAAGTACCGTAATATAACAGATGGATGGAAAATATACAAAATTAAGGGCTCCGCTAAATAATACGTTTAATTGATAGTTTTTAAATCACGGATGTTGAGATAATTTTACGTGTATTGAAAACACAGGAAGCGATTAATGCATGCAATACTTGTTCTATCATGTGTTCGGACACACTGCCAAGAGCATTATGTATTGCACAGTACGGGAATTCAAGGCCGAGAATTTCACCCATGATTCGAACAATAAAATAATTTAATTTTAAAATAAACTTCGTGGACAACAATAACCACAATAATAATAATAATAATAATAATATGCCCAATATTGGCAAACGAACAGTACATAAAAAGATATGATGAACTGTGTGCACAACTACACTTCAACATATACAAGGAAACAGGGGTACAATTGGACAACAAACACTGGTATGAACATGCGCCAAAATCGGTAGAAACAAGTCAAGGAGGCAAGGTAACCATATTGTGGAACCTACAAATACAAACTGACAGAACTATCCCCAACAACAAACCAGATATTATAATTCGTGATAATTAAAAGGGAACATTATGTCAATAAACGTTGCAATCTCAGGAGACAAAAATGTAATTAAAAAAGAAGCCGAGAAGATTCTAAAATATAAAGACCTTACAATAGAAATACAGCGCATGCAGAACGTAAAAACAAAGGTGATACCAGTAATAATAGGGGCGACTGGGACTATTTCAAAGTCATTCAGAAAATAGGTGAGCAACATACCAGGAAAACATGAAGTCTAGGAACTCCAGAAAACAGTCATATTGGGCACTGCACACAAACTTCGGAAAGTACTAATGTAAAAATACAATAGATTCAACATTGAAACTAACGGTACAAGTACCATGAATAGTAACAATAGAATAGCTGCAACACTGTGTTCCCTAGGGACACCGTTTTTTTCTCAGGAATATGAGTATAAATACCCTGCATAAAGGAGATAATGATGATGGTGATAATAATAATAAGATGATGAAGAAGAAGAAGAAGAAAAAAGGAGAAGAAGAAGAAATATGATGCGTCCCCGCTACATGTTTCCAGCGATATGCCATCTAACACCAGATATCCTTCAAAACACATCCCATGTACTAATCTTCAAATCTATATAATCACATATTATGTTTTAGTTCTAACCTTTCTAAGACATGACTGTTAAGCCTATCTATCCAACATACACAACAGTTCCTGTTTCCTTCCAACACCATTTCACTTTTCCTCACCTGTTTTTCAAAATTACATGAAATTGTATACGAAGTATCCAGATTTCTCAACCCTACAGGCTTATTACTAGTGAGCAGTTCCTTTAATGTCACTTCCTCATTCATTTTCTGCGTCCTGATGATCACCAACTCCTCTTTACACCTTCATGTTTTTTGTACATATCAGCAAGATCTGCAGCGAATATGAAGCAGAAAATATTACCCAATGAACAATGGCCAAGGATTACGTATGTATGTACATATATATGTTTGCACACGCGTGTGTTTAATCAGCTGAGAAACTCTCTTTTTGCTTTGACGTTCAGGTGAGCGTGCATCGTGATAAATTCTTATAATAAAACCAACTAGTTGCACTAATTTCTCAAAATTATTTTTGGAATAAAACTCTACATGTTTCGGACAGTTCCTCTGTCCATAATGAGGAGTTTTTGCACCGTACAGTTCCGTCCTGATCCTGCTCGCAAGCTGTCAGTAAACCTACATGACACATACCACTGCCATTTGTACGGTGTAAAAACTCCTCATTATGGACAGAGGAACTGTCCGAAACATGTAGAGTTTTATTCCAAAAATAATTTTGAGAAATTAGTGCATCTAGTTGGTTTTATTATAAGAATCTCTTCTTGCTGTCAGCATATGAAAAGACGCACATGACTTCGTGTTGTGATAAAATCAGTAGGATTTCCATTTAATGGGTGGCGCAGTCCTCCCGCTATCGCATTAAACAACTCACTCGTCCATGTCGTGTTGTACGTCCAATGAAATTCGTTTTATTGCTCAGTTGACCGGACAGATTGCTACACATCTCTGTAAGCAGCGGCATGAAATTAAATTTCGTATCACAAGTCAATTCAACGTATTGGAAATAAACGTCATTATTGAAACTGACAAAATTGTTTTCGGTTGGGTAATAATATTAATGGTTTGTTCAACCGTAGTTCTAATTGCAACCGAATGTCTAAATGATATTTAAATTAGTCACATAACATTTTATTCATACAATTCAAAATACAAATACTTTCAATCAATTCTTGCCGTTTGGGAGAGCATCATAATTACCAAAGAAGGATCTTCACCTGCCATATCCGGAGAGGCCTTTCGGGGCATAAACTACTTCAATACAAATTTTTCAGTCATATGACGTCCTGACATTTCACAAACGTAGTTCTACCATCTGACTCACGGCGGTATATTTTAACACCTAGTGTAAATGAAGTACAGTAACTAATGCTAGAAGACTTGGTCATACTGTTGTAGCAGCTATGTCTGACGAAAAGGGGTAATACAAAGCTCATTTCCAAAAAAAAATTAATTATATTTCTAGTACAGTCACTGGATGTGGTATGGTGGGAATTTTCTTACAAAATTCCGGAATGGTTTGTCATATAATTTGCAGATGTATTGCACGAGATGTTACTTCAATGTACGTATTGTATTTCTAAGTTCAGTTTCCGTCCTTCGAATTCTGCTACTGATTGGATTCTTCAGTTAGCAGGTACAAAGTTGCATAAGCTTATAAAAACAGCAGGTGAGTTGAATATAAAATCTAAACCCATGATTCAATCATTCAGCTCAGAACAATGTGCTGCTCTATTACCTGGACACACTGATTTTGTTCATAGATAACTGACTCTCATTCTATAATTTTCTGGCATATTTCAGTACACAGGATCGGGTGAACGGAAGTTCTGTCTTAATTTCACTCTGTATATTTCAGCACACACATCCAGTGAAAGATACTTTGTCGTACCAAACCCTAAACATACTCGTATTTCCTTTTGTAATATCTAGGGAAATGAAGCTCTGTCATCACCCTATATATTCAGTATACTGCATCCAGTGAAATGAAACTTCGTCGCACGTTGCAGCATGCAGCATCCAGTGAAAAGAAGCTGTGTTACTTCATTACCTTGCATGCTTCTCTATACAGCATCCTATCAGCTGAAATTTAGTAACCTTCACATCCCAGTGTAGGATAGCAAGTGCATTGAAGCTTTGGTCACGTCACTACCCTATTTGCGTATTTCAATATACACTATCCAGTAAAATTTACCTTCGCCATCCACATTATCCTGCAAATTAAGGTTGAAAACGTCAGTTTCTCATTATCAGTACCGTCCGGAAGTATGTTGAGGTTAACTTTGTACAGACAGTACGGCGTACTCACTTCGAAATGATCCCATTGTGTGTGCTGTTCAATTTGCAAAGAAATACACAGACAACTGACAACATCGCTAAATATTTGTAAAATTAAAATATGGCTATTTGATTGACCATGTCACTAGACGAGAAAGGAGTGCAGGGATTATGAGGAACTTCCCATTTATTATTCTTAACCTCATATTCCTTTAAGTGATTATTGAGCATATAGTTTTTGGGCATGTAACATACCCGAGAGAAACAAGAAAAATACGCAGGGCAATATTATAGTTTCAAATAGACAACAATAAAGCTATATTAATAATTGCCCAACGAGATGCAACACAAAGCAGTCTATTTATTATTCTGCAAGTTCACTCTACATGTTTCGGGTGTCGACTTAGCTTGGCTAAGCTAGCTTGGCCACGTTGGAGGGAGGTAGCTGCACAAAAAAATATGAACAGTACCGGGGGCTGTAATTACAGTTTTGTGTACTCCTGATGATGGGTGTAGTTGACACGCGAAACATGTAGAGTGAACTTGCAGAATAATAAATAGATTGCTTTGTGTTGCATTTCGTCGCACAATTATTAATATAGATCAGCGATGCACGGAACCATAAACATGAAATTAGACAACACTAGAGTTAAAACCATTAAACTCATTGCGTGAAGTGAACTAAAATGGTCCAGGATTGATTTCACAGCAGTGAATATTTCTTCCTTTCATTCTTGTAGAAGGTTAATAAAATAAATTATTTCCTCAGACGAATGACTAATTAATAACTACTCAGGAAAAGAACTTCCATAGTAATATGCTGATGGGAAGACTGACTCGTACCGCATTTATACTGATTACTGTTCTGCGCCTACAGCATGTAATAACCACGAGCTGAAGCCCAAACTATTATCCAGCACAGAGCACCATCGAAAAGATACTGTAGTTTAATGACTGTATTTAATGATGAAGTGTATTTAAAGCACTGCATAATTGCACCACACACATGATAATGTACTGATCTTGGTTACTGTTAATCATATTAATACTTAAAAAAATTATTTCCGTACCCTAAAAGAATCTTCAATTTGATAAATTTGTCTTATTCAATATACGATTAATGTTAATTCAATATCATTTGTACAATAAATTTTAAATTTTTCCACACACCCAGTGGTGCTTTAGAAACCAGCTTTGATTTCTGCCCTCAAATTTTCAGGAAACTACAGGGCATCACTATGTGACAGTCAACTCCCAATAGTCATGTGTTCTATGATACTAAACAAATTACTCTCAGTAGAACTACGGCATGCGTTTGAAATATCCTGAATGGCATATTACCCTAAATGAACCAGTCATTTTGACATTCAGAGGACCGTGCATCGTGATATATTCTTATGATAAAAACCAACGAGATGCACCACTTCTCAAATTTATTTTTATAACTAACTCTATATGTTTCGGACAGATCTACTGTCCCTCACCAGGAGTCTCAACACTATGTACACAGCAACAGGTATTTGTCATGCTAGTTATGTTGACTGTCTGCTACCGAGGTCAGGTCCTGACCTCGGTAGCAGACAGTCAACATAACTAACATGACAAATACCTGTTGCTGTGTACATAGTGTTGAGACTCCTGGTGAGGGACATTGGCAGTGCGGTACGACCACTAGAGTTGACATTAGGCGTCTAAAGGTTAAAAGAACCAATCATTCTCGAAACACTCAAAATAATACTACCGTCAAATACTTACTTCTTTGTTTATTCGCTGTTTGTGTGAACATATTTATTGAAAATACAGATCACAACATTTACACACACACATTTGTCTATTTACTGCAATTTTTTCAACGAAGGTAAATTTAAAAGGGAAACTTGTCGCTATCCACACCACGAAGGCGTGTACCTGGAGTCGAAGTAAAGTTCCAGCCGCTCGTAACCTTGATACTAGATGGACAGGAGTGGTTAACTTAACGGTTCAGCCGCTAAAGAATCAGGTACTAATTAAACAGAAGGGTAGGTGGACCCCAGAGACGGTGTGAACGTTTTGGAAGTAAAATAAATCTGTTGCTCCTACCGGGATGCAAATCCCGGACCGCCCAGCCCGTAACCGAGTAGCTGTACCGATTATGCTTCGTCTGTCTTTCCTATAATAGTACTAACATGGAGCCATTTTCGTTTTAATTCGTTCATTCACTAGACCGAAAATTCTGCGCCGTTCTGGAGGCCGGTGCCATCATCGTTACACTTCAAAGACAAGGAATGTGCACACTGTGGTGGACAGGTAGATAAAGACGGTGCCTGTCAATGTAGGCTCAGTGTGTTCGTGTAGACTTCACTTTGAACATGGATCGCACCGTAAGTAAGACTTGTTGGAAATAACAACACAGTTCGTAAATTTTATTTCAAGTAACCCGTCCTTCAGAAGGCTGCATTGACTGCAGACAGACTGCAGGGTAACTGGAAATTTTATGATAATTTAAGCGTGACGTAGTAGAATTGTCTCTTTGACACTATTATTATTATATTGGGCTGTGAAAATTTAGAGTCACGTGCGACAGCTTTGATGACGATCCGAACTCCGGGCTCCGAATGAGTAAATCGGTTTGTGTCCCTGACTGAAATAAGCAACAAACCGCTTACCTAATTAAACAACCTGCTACACGTGTTTTCAACCTTTCACGTCCGTTCGTCTTTGGATCCACGTGTCCTGCTGCATGGCAAAGAATATATTAAACTGACGCCTACGTTAGGAAACAAAATGGCTTGAAATATATTAATGTGACTCGTGTTAGAAAGGGATGTTACTATGAATGTTCTGTTAGAATTCAACAGAAAACACTAATGAAGAAGATCAAGCGAAAAGGACTGCCGGTTCATCTTGTTTAATGAAAAGAGCTGTTTTCTAATCAAAGACGTTGTACTAATTTCAAATTTCAGAATTTTCTCCAAGCAGTTGGAAGGTATTTAGTTAATCGGCTTTTGCGGCGCTTTGCAATGCGTCCCCTTGCGATCTCTGTTCCGATCCAAGTCGTTTAAGATCAAGATTTTACAAGCCACTCCTCCAGTATTCTCCTCGGTAATGTTCTTCTAGTATGTTTAAGACCGCGATTCGCTGTGTCCTAATTTTTAAAAAGTCATTTTCCCAAATTCAGGTACAGTCCAAACATAATTTCAAAATGGTAATTTTAATTCTACGATAGTTTACTATTAAAGGGTACTTTGTGTTTTGAAACAGGAACAAACACCAGTCTTTCAAGTAGACATTTCAAGACATTAAACAGTTTTCTTTGTACAGTAACATTCCAAAACACGCACGCACACGGACTAGAGCAACGAGCCCATTTTTCTAAAACCCACACTGCTATGCCATCTGGCGCTACGTTTCGGAACATTCCATGCCCTCGATATATCGAACTAATATTTCGAGGCAACAGCGATCGATGGATAACCGTGTGTAACCCTGGTGTTCCCTCTGTACACATTCTCCTTTACCAGCTTACAACAACTTGCAGCTTCTACCATTTCGCCGTGAGATGGGTCTCACTTCCAAGCTTGGAAAATGTTGTACGTTTCCTTTTCTCAGATGGTCTCTTTCTAGCATTCACTTGTTGCAAAGTGTAAACAATCGGAATTTGATGCAAAAGAGAGCACTGACGCTACGGAGGTTATCAACAGCCAAAACTGTGAAACAAATGTTAATTTCCTTACTCAAATTAGTCTTGAATATATGTGATAGGAGGAGACAAAACTGTGACTGACCCATCTGCCAAAAGACAGAGTCAAATGGTTGGCTATTTTAACGCGGAAACAGACTTCTAAATTCAATACAATTATGGTACCGGTATGGTCTAGAGGTAGCGTGCTGACCTTTGGTACCCAAGTTCGCGGGTTCAAACCCTGCCGAAGCCGTCAGATCTTTAGGGCGAAAAAAATCCTCAGCATGCCTTCCTTCGGAGGGGAAGTAAAGCCGTCGGTCCCAAGTCGTAGATTTGCGGCATGTAAAAGATCCCTAAATTTACGTGGAAGTCGGAATTTAGGCAAAATTACTACCGGACATCTTTCTCGCCCGCAGTTCGCTACTAGGATCTCTCGCGTCGCTGAGGACGCAGAGGCACGTGGTGGCGAAAGAGGGAACATCTAAAGGCGGGGAAAAGCAATGGCAAACTATTCCCAAGAATTTGACTAGGATGCAGTGTGCCAAGAGCCACATCGGTTCCATAACCGGGCTCTGGTTCCTGCCGGACCGGCCTCTAGGGCTGAATACTAATGAATGAATATTGGTTGATAACCGAAGAGCTGTATCAGTATTTCAAGAAATATTCTTTATCATGGGATCTGTAATGAAATTGGATATATATGAAATGCGACAAAAAGGAGTGAAAAAGATTATGGTACTCTGAGTCGTGACGCTGTGTATCTTGGTCGACAGATATTTGCGTATAAGTGTGCACAGCGCGAAATGGCAGAAGGCAGCGTAATTAAAATCAGAGCAGCCAGAACCCTTGACAGCATTTGAGTAAAGCATCTCTTAAGTGACGTTTATGCTACTTTACGTGACACATTTATAAAATCAGAGAATTAATATTCTGCAACGAGTACCGTTTTTGTGACCAAATTCAATTGGACGATATAGTACGGTCGTACAAGTAACGAAAATGAGGCACAAATGCACATGCCCACACGTACTATAAAAAACTCTGTGGCCTTGGTCCGCACGCGAACTATACCGACAGAGCGGCCGCCGCCGGTCGGCGAAGTTAGTGCCAACTTTTGCGGATAGAGGGGTGTCACGTGGTCAGCGCAACGGTTCCCCACAGCCGTTAATCTCTGT
>Ga0123352_10008622_pt1 | contig 15865 bp, 6 predicted proteins | sample TergutLab28metaG_FD_89700 | JGI IMG/M metagenome (GOLD analysis project Ga0123352, IMG submission 89700) | Labiotermes labralis P1 segment gut microbial communities from Petit-Saut dam, French Guiana - Lab288 P1 | ecosystem: Host-associated > Arthropoda: Insects > Digestive system > Gut ... | reverse complement strand
TTCTTTTCTACTCTTTTGTTTTTGTTTGTTGGTTGTGTTTTTCTTTATTCTTTCTCCTTAATTTTTACGATTTAACTCCCCTGGCCCTTGTTAAATTTCATTTTTTTTTTTTTTACAAAATGCAAGATATAAAGAGAAGATAACTTTTGACGCACGTGGCAACAACTAAATTACAGTTTGAAAGTATGACGAGCTGCAAACGTTGAATTTGTGCCGAACTGCAGAAGGAGTTGACATCGAAATTATCCACCCAAAATGATAAATATGTGAACTTCTTTCTGTTTCATGGGCCTATCTTATTTCACTCAACGCGCATTTAAATTTCAAACAGCGGCATTACTTCAGGAAGACTTTACGATGCGACTCATCGCCATAAGACCTTCAAATTTCTTCTACTTTCATTTTATTACAGGTACTACGTAGGGGGGGGGTGTATAGGGTCTTGCTGGGGAAACCGGAGGGAAAGACACCACTGGGGAGACCTAGGCGTAGATGGGTGGATAATATTAGGATGGATCTCCAAGAGGTGGGATGTGAATATATGGACTGGATTGAGCTGGCCTAGGATAGAGACAGGTGGAGGATGCTTGTGAGTGCAGTAATGAACCTTCGGGTTCCGTGAAATGCGGGGAATTTCTGGACTAGCCGCAAACCAGTTAGCTTCTAAAGAAGGACTCTGCACCATGGAGTAAGTAAGTACTACGTAGCGTAAATAAGGTACCTCTCGCTGTCTGCTTCTTGTCTGCTGTATAGTGTCTGACACAAGGTGTATTTTCCATCCAGCTACGAATTCAAAATGACAAAAACTTTCTAGACACAGAAGCTTCGTATGGGTTACTACATCAAGGTGATCCCAACATCAGGAATAACGTTTACCTTGCAGTGTAGACCACAGATCTCCGCATCTTTAGATTTATCGGTAGGTTTCGGACAGACACATGAGCTGTCTTGGGGAGATGCGGGTGAATGCACGCAAATCACCTTAGGTAGTGCACATTGGCAATTCTGCAACGAACTACAGTGAATTCTTCTCTAATAACTACGAGTAATAGGCAACCGGTCATATCTATGTGTGTGTGTGTGTCTAATATAGTTCTTACCTACTTAAAAAGGCGGATACTCTGTGTTTGAAACTGCCAAAGAAAGGATAAAAGTGTAATTTAATTCACTTTGCAAACGGAGAAAAAAGCATTAAATTCGAAGTACTTTTCAGATTGTATTATAAAATATTTTCTCTTGTGACTTATGTCCGAAAAAAAAATTGGTTCGATAATCACTGGAGTTATGATACAAAAGAAAATATTTCAAGTAAAATTTTAACGATCTTTCTCCACTATAATCAATTCCATTTCTTACGAACCATGACTTGGGTTTATACAACACAAGAACCAATCACAAAAGGGAACTGGTGGGCAACTTGCTTACGAAGCGTTCAGGTATAGTGTGGCAGCCGTGTGAAATATTGCTGCCCACAGTACCGCCCATGCATTCGAATCTGAAAGTCAAGTTTCGGACAATTTCTGTCGCGTCGTTACTTTCACGATTTTAGCCATTAATGATCACATATTTCAAAACTGCTCAAAACTTGTACACACAAAAACGAAGGACAATTCAATTGTCTTACATTTCCAACAAAGTTTGCAGAGCGGCATGTTCTCACGAATTCTTAGCCATAACTCCGTAGCTGACAAAATTTCACGAGACATAATTGTTATTCAAATACTGTTCATCTAATGGACACTTTTTACACAAGTGCGAGAGTGACATATCATTATATTAATATCTACATAACGAAAGATTGGTTGGTTTGTTTATCCACGCATATATTTATGAAAACCAGAAAACCACAGAAAACTTTAAAGAAAACACAAATAAAATTAAACAATACACTGGCCCTTCGAGCTCTGTTATACGGTAGTGAATACTGGACCATTAAGGGATTTGACGAAAGAACAATAGAGACTAAACGCGTGAGAAAAACAGCAGGATACACTTGTACAGGTTAAAAATCAAACACATATATTGCAAAAGAATTAATATAACCCCAGTTTTGGATAATATACAGGAACACAGAAGAAACTGGTTGCAATATATAAACAGAATGCCCCATACACGATGAATGATAAGACGTGAAAAATCAATACAAAATCTCAATGACACTATCCGAAATAGAACCCAAAGTGCCTTAACCAAATGCTACACCGCGTACCCCAACTGCCCACTGTTTAGGTACTTACTTTATTTTAATAACAAGAAATTAGACGTCTCGTGTTGAGAAAATTAAACTTGTTAATGAAACACATAATCACCAGAAATTACTTTACGCCAGTGATGTACACCTTGCAGTCAGCCAACATTCCAACGTGGCAAGGGGTTTTACCTATTACTAACCTTACGTTTGTCACATAGACTTCTTTTATTTATAAGTATACACTCAGTAACATTTAAATTACCTACATATAAAACACGATACCCACTATTTTTTATTTTAATACGGGTACCGTGTATCTTCTATTATTTTTTATTATAAACAACATACGCACAATTTTTGACGTTTTGCTGACCGTGCATCTCAGTAATTAACCAACTTGATGCACAAAATTTTTGTCTTACAATAAGTTTATTTCATGTGCTCGAAAAATGTAGAAGCATGAAATAAACTTATTGTAAAACAAAAATTTTGCGCATCAAGTTGTTTAATTACTGAGATAAACATATGCACAATTATATTATAAAAATATATATCACAACAGTCTCTTTGATTAATCTATACTCCTACATGTTTCGACACTTTCGTGTCATCATCAGGGAGTTTACAACCAATGCCTTTGTAAGTTACAAACTTTCTTCAAGTTGCAGCCCATTTGTAGACGTTACTCATGTGCTGGTTTGGTGTGTGGGCTGCAATTTGAAGAAAGTGTGTAACTTAGCAAGGCACTGGTTGTAAACTCCCTGATGATGACACGAAAGTGTCGAAACATGTAGGAATGTAGATTACACAAAGAGACTGTTGTGATATATACTTTTATAATACGATCGTTCATTTGTTGGTTATGATAAAAAATAAAAAGTATTAAGAACTACTCGTGGATAAAAACTGTTATAAATATGCATGTTCTTTATTCCATGAGGGATTTGAGTTTATGAAGACGGTGAATATTATGTCTGCCACTTTCTGGTATGTGTCGTCACGCAGTTTTGTGCGTACATTCCTCCGAAATATCGACAAAAACCCAATAAACAAAATGTCGTCCTATCACGCAAGACAGTAATCTTTCTTTACTTCCGTACACACATTTCTGCCAACAAAAGATAATCTCGGTAAACGTAATTATTAATTATGCTGCGATCTTCATTCTTCTGGGATGTTACGCAGTTTAGATTGGTAGTTAGTTACCGATGTTTCGGGATAACTTATCGGCTACATCTTCAAGGGTCAAGCAGTGCAAAAAGACTGGCATTATTAACTATACTATTCTCTGCCTCCGCTGTTGACACGGCATTTTCATATAACCACTAAAAAATCTCTGTAACACTCGGAGAAATTGGACAGTGTGGTCTTTGGAAGGAAAACGGATTTTGGATTTCAGGATTTTACAGTTTATAACCAAATTCCTGTGACACTAAAAAAAACAAACAAACGCAATGTTGAAATGAAGAGGGAAATAAAAAGGTATGAAGAATGAGAGGAATAAAAGAAAACGAATAAAATAAAATGGCGACCTCATACCGGAAGCCATTGTGAGACTTCTGAAATAAGTGTTCTAGCAGGTGCATTGTGTTGATCACTAAGACATCTGATCCACCGTGAAAGAACGAGTCACTTCTTGGCTAGCTCGTTCTTGTCTCCTGCAGACAATGGGCCACAAGCCAATATCTCAAGGAAGGGACCACGAGGTCGTATGAGCGACGTAAATATTGCACCAATCTGTGAGTGGTGTCCCCCACAGGGGTAATCTAATTGATCAAGCTGCCAGATTTATGATTGCGGTCCAAATAAGCAGCAGCAAAATGCCTTGGTTCCATAATGTTCCGTCAATCAAACATAGAAACAAAATACATTAGAAACGGATACTTATAACTGTCTAATACAGAGGCCACAAAATATATTAATTGATCCGAAGAAATGAACGTGTTGCATGATTGGGTCTATGTAGTTTTAAAATAAAGTGAAAAACTTTGATATGCAGTGTGAAAAATCTTTAACGTAAGCCAGACTTTCGCGCAACAATATAATCACTGCCTGCAGACAATATGTTGAGTAACCAAGACCAAATACCTGTAATTCCAGTTCTACTGCGTAAATCGATTTGTGGTGTAATGTTTAGAACCTGGAAGCATCCAATTCTAATCTTAAATCGCGTTGTAAATTTGGCTCTGGCCATTACCATTGTTCGGAAGGTTAATTGCTGGATTCTCTCTGTAAAGCCCTGGTTTCAATTCCGGTTTCTTCTATATTGGATTTCTGGTGGCACGAAAGATTAACAATCGTCCGTTTATGAAATCAACGTTATAAATACCTCAGAGGGTCAGGGAACGTCTTCAACAATTTTTAGTTCCATAATAGCCCGACAAACGGTAGCTGTGATAATGTAATGTCCAGCGCAGGTTACCAGTATGTCGCATCCTAATCTGGAAGAATCAGGCAAACCAACACAGTCTTTCTTGTCCACAAAAATAAAACGCCAGATGGATGAAGACACTTTTCACTTTCTGAAGACCCGCGGATCTGTATATGTAATGCTGATGCTTGTAAGTAACAAACTGAGATCTCATATAAACCTCATGCTGTACGTGTGAAGGCCAGACGAGATCAAGACATCAAACGCACAAGACCATCATGTCACGCGTAATGCCTGGATATTAACTACAGCTTTTAGACGTATTCTAGAATATTCCCACACACCGGCGGAACTGTCTGGGCGCAAGAAGCTTATATTTACCAATCTCGTCGCCATTTCACTACAGTACATAACTGTAATATCAGCTAACTGTTATTACAGTAGTAGCATTTTTAGAGGTGTGTTTTGTGTAAACCATTCAGCCCACACGGCTTCTCCTCTTACGAATAATCGTCTCAGAGCCGTTAATACGAGAAGCCAGTAAGTGTAAATTAATGTCATTCTGGGGAAACATAAACTTTCACGATGACAGCATTGCAATGAAAACCGCGCCTGATTATGTGAGAATGTAGGTACAGCTATATACTTTCGTGACCTCAGCAACAGATGGAGGTGAAAGGTCAGTTTCGTAAACGGGACGCTTTACCCTATATGTTGGAGTCCCGTTCGAGAAGTACTCTTATATGTTTTAAAAAATAATTCATAGTTACAAAGGATAATTCCGAATTTTAACAGACCTACGGCCCTAGTGAAAATGCAGAAGGAAAGAATAGGAACAAAGACAAAAATGTATTTTAAAAAAATGTTATGCCTTACTGTAGCGTCTGACCTGCCTTTATAAATTTCTGACAGAACTGGCTGAGACCATTCGCAAGTTTCTTAAGTTCCTTCTCAAAAATTGTGAACTGCTTCTCGAAATGCCCCAAGATACCCCTACGTTTCCATCTCAATGGTGATTCGAGAGCCTTCATCCATTCCCTGCCGACTAATAAACTTCTGAGCTGCACTTCTCACAACTCACTCTTTACGAGAACATGTGGTATGGGGGCAGGGGGAATAAATGGCCACAGAAGGAGGGCTTAGACATATTGCAGTCCACATATTGTTATAAACGGCAACATTAAATGTACTGTGGCTTCAGTCACCAGCCCCCAACCTCTAAAGATATAACTCGAAATGGAAAGCACTTTCGCTGGAAGTCTGGCTGCCCGACTTCGCGTTGGCGGTCGATGTTTCGGCGGCGGAGGAAGGAGAGTAGTGACGGATGGGGTAGAAAGGCTTAGAGGCCATTAAGCAACAAAATCGCCTATGAATCCAGCACTACTTTCCCATAGTCGCATACAAAAAAATATTTTTTGGGTGAGAACTATATTTTATATGAGAACAATGGAAAACTTACGAGTCAGAGAGTGAATGAGTAGAGTGAGTGTATGAGTGAATGAGTTAGCGAGTGAGTGAATGAGTTAGCGAGTGAGTGAATGAATGGAAGAGTGAGGGAATGAATGAGTAAATTAGTTTAGTTAGCCAATTGGTTAGTTAATCAAATAGTTAGTTGGTTAGTTTGTTGTTTAGTTGGTTGGTTGTTAGTTATTGGGTTAGTTAATTAGTCAGTCAGTCAGTCAGTTAGTTAGTTAGTTAGTTAGTTAGTTAGTCGGTTGATTAGTCTGTCTGTCTGTCAGTCAGTCAGTCAGTTAGTTAGTTAGGGAAACGGTGAATGAGCGACAAAGTGAATGACTGACTTAGCAAGCAAATAAGTGTGCGGCCTGTATGACTTACTGGTACACCGTCGTCCTCAATTTGTCACATAAGCTAACTTGCATAAGTAACTACGATCAACAGCAATTAAGGGCAGCATGGTTGCTGAACTTCAGACCAAGAACACACTTCCACAGCTACTACAGCACAGTCCTTTTGAGAAACTGACAGTTATCAAGCATATAAAAGTGCCCCTGCCTTCTTCTTTTAAAATCCGAAGGTTTATTGCAGTTTTCACATGAGCCTCTCAGCTAGGTTTAACCTAAATCATATTAACCCAGCTAGTGCTTTTATCAAATATTTCCCTAAAGCCATTTTGATTTCAACCACCCATGTACATTTAGACCTCCAAACTGATCCTTTCTCTTTGGGTTTTCCAACTAAAAATGTGCACATATTTCCAACATCTTCAATACGCGATACATTTCCTGCCCCATTCAATCACCTTGATTTCATCAATCCAACGGTGTTTTATAGAAAATACGTACTATTAATCTCCTTTTACGAAGTATCTGTTACTTCCCTACGTCTCGTTACTGGCTCCCTTGGGCCCAGATACTCAGCTCAATGACGTCCAGTTACATCTTTTAAAGATCAGCCACGTAGTTTCGTATTCATGTAAAATAGTGCGTAAAATTATAGTTAAACATTATATATGTGAATACGTATGTGAAGTTCCAAAAACAAGGTAACAAACGCTCTGATGCACAGAACTTTATTCTGACTTCGACGTTTAACATGACAGGTGGGGGTAGCAGATGGTACACATCAGACCTCTATGTAGTAAACACTGGCTTTTAAACATTATGTCCCACCATGGCATCCAGGTTTGTATTTTGGGTTAGAAGTAATCGGTGTCAAGTACCTATAGATAGAAGGTGACAGCTTGCTTCACATGGGCGTCTGTTGCAAATAGCTTGCAAGCCACTTGCTTCTTAACAGGTCTAAAGAGATTTAAATCGCTGGGTCCCACTGTGTCAACTGGATTTGTTAATATGTCACTGCACCACGGCTGGGAGACTACTGACCAACCTCCCTGCAGTCTCCATCTCGCGCCCCGTGATTTGCATTTGGTCCGCTTAAGACGCACCCGGCTAGCAAGGGAATTGCAGCAGAAGCCTAAGTGAAGAAATTTGTCACCTCTTGACTATGGGCACTTGACACAGATTAATTCTACGCCGGGATACAAACGTTGGTGCCACGGTGGGACAAATACTTAAATATCACCGGTGACTATGCGCACGATATGTTACCCATGTGCTATAAATAGGTCGAATTCAGAATAAAAGTCCCCTTAAGTTGTCAGTATCAGAGAGTTTGTTACCTCTCATTTTAAAATACACTAGGTTATGAACAGAAATGTAGCAAGTATTTTCAAAAATTAACATGCCCTAAATTCGTAAGCATAAGTAACCACTCTCCTGTTGAATTAAAGACTGGTGTATTCTCTCGTGTCATAAAATTAATGTACTCTTAAATCTTGTTGTTAAAGAATGCGTTCATAATATAATATTGGACCTGACAATGCACAGCTACTCTGTGTCTGGTGCCTAATGCGACCGCTTTAGACACGTAGTAATGAACTTGTGTTCTCTGTGGAAAAGCAGTTAATCAAAATTTGATGTACGGAAACGCATAGATACAATTCATGAAACGTAAACTACAGACAAAACAGTTAATCTAGAATCATACGCTGCTACCGACACTAAGATTTGTGTCAATATGTTGAAGGGAAGTGATGCGAAATTATCGCGGAATGAGAAGCTAGCCAGATTTAACAAGAGTTTCCGCTGTGGGTTCCAGTCAGTCGCTCTTGAGAATTAAGTGACCAAGCGGTCACATCCTCGTGCTGTCGACTTGCCATGTGTGCGCGCTGCTTGATACTGACGGGGAGCCCCCCCATGGCCATCGACCAGGTCTGCTTGTTGATTTTCACCGACAAGCCGCTGTGAGCGCCACGTGCCACTTTCTGCGCCGTCGCGACGCTCGCACCGTCCTACTCACCCCCAAAAGCAAAAACAGGGATACCCAATGTAATAAAGAGCGGACGTGCTGGAAGTAGAACATCAGTGCAGTGGTAGCCGTGCACAAGTCTAGTTGTGATCTCTCAGAAGACGTCGTATCCTGACTGTCAATTGGAAAACCTCTTGACAAATCAGCCACTTCGGATATTCCCGGAGGAGGACAACTTCTAACACTGTGAAGCAGAGGTGATTACAAATATATATTTTTGATAGTCATACATCTCTAAGTTAGTGTTATTATTTATATGTCAAACGAATTTAACATCTGCTTTAATAACAGAGGTCTATAATTAGCAAGTGGATAGTTAAATTCTTACTATATATAAGTGCGTTATTTGCAAAAAAAAATTTAAAATACACGAGTAACATGATATCAAACGTAAAACTGTATTTAATATGTCCAAACTGTATCAGCAGGTAATTTCACATTAAAGTAACCTATATGCATTTAACTATAAATGAAATTTCACGTGCAAAATAAAATAACGAGTACCCAAATATCTCTAAATATAAACCACATCAGCCACTACTAAAATTAAAAATTTTTATTTACACAGAGTTAGGAGGTATTAATTTGCAATTTTTTGCGAAATAACTACGACAAAAGACAATAGTATTAAAACGATGTGGCAATGGTAGAAGCCATTATTCTACGTTACTGTCCATAATTTTGTTTCTCACAGAAGTACCCTGAAGGCATTACAAGTATAAGGATCAACATCGTGTTGGAATAATTATATATCTATATTTACATGCCAGATACAGAAAACGATACACAATAGACGCATACCAAACTACTATATTCCTACGCAACAGAAAATGTTACATACAACTGATGGTATAATGTGCAAATTTTTACGTAATTTGCACATTTCTAACGTTTGTTTTTACTGTAGAATTGATACATGCTTCTTTTTCACATGTGCCAATAATTCAGATAGAAAATATTGATATTCTAGTACAAGGAAAGTCTAACGAATTCCGTGAATCCTGTGTTCCGTATTGTATTGTATACACAACACGTCTTCTTGTGCTATAATTGTAAGCTTTATCTTAACAAAGAGTACAGAGAGGCGTATCCTGTAATAAAACTCACATAAATCAATGACGGCAAACAAGTTGAGATTCAACTCTGTGTGATCTCATTTGATGTTTCGAAATTCTGGTAGAAATCTCAATAATCAGCACACACAATCAGAAGTTAAAGTAGCCGCCGATTAATGATATTCAACCGAACCTAGAGGGTGTTTATTTATTTTTTTATAGACACCAACTGTTTAAAAATATGTTACACGTTTATATGTTCTGGAGGAAAACTACATTCTGTGGATAAATGGGCTTCAAATCCAAATTCGTTACAGATAATAAAACGATAATTGAAATGTACTTCAATTCCTACAAAATAATTAAGATAACGACGTTCAACATCAAACTGTACTTTTTACCCATAAAATCCTTCAGATTTTACCCTAAATGTTTTCGTAACGTAACTGAAGCGCTGTATGTCAATCAGGTCTACTAAGGCTGGAACGTTTTCCTCTGTAATTAGACATACATACAAGACACCTATACCTTCATACTAATCGGTACTTTTAGTCGTCCCCTCACATTCTCGCACTGCATCGTAAGAAAATCCTATGTAAGAAATGTTACCAATAGCAAAGAAATGACTAATCTTCAAAGGCGTCAGAAAATACGAAAAATGATAAACGGTGGATTCACTTCACAAAAATCCTTGTATTTCTCACAGCAATGAGAATGTGTGCGCTTAATGGTGGCGAAACACTGCACATGATTATAGGCACTTGTGAGATGCACAATTAACGGTTCCTGTGATGATAATTTATCAGAAAATTTTTATGTACACACCCACACGTAATTTCATTTCACGTTTATATAGATGTAAAACCCCTAAGAAAAATTACCTTACTGAAAACCCAACTGAAAGATACTGGACTGAAAAGAGCTGTCCTCCAACCTGTGAAAAAGAAATCATTTTTCATTTTTCTGGCGCGCACATCTCTTCTTAGTTATCAGTAAAGTAAAATGTACATACTTTTTCCCGCCATGTTTTTGCCAGACTTCCTACCGACTAGTAAGAATATTATGAGAGTGCATATGAAAAGGTCAAGATAAAAGTTTTCAGTGTATGGCAGCTGATCATCGGATTGAACTAAATTATCAGGCTCAGAACAGGCACGAATGACAATATCTTGTTAACATGGCAATAACTTTTAGGGTGCCATACAAAGCTCGGAATTTATTCAATAGCAGAGGTACTACTAGCTTACTGAGAAAGAATGTTCGATGGAATTAGTTGGCAGTTGATCTTAAGGCGATGATGTTTTTTCTCTCTTTACTTTACATTTTTCACAACGAAGCTGAAACATTAGGGGCCAGTTACCACACAATATTAAATCCACTTTTAATCTTCAATTCCGGTGAAATCTTTGTGTCCTAGTAGATGAATGTTCTTTAATTAGAAAGTGTCAAGTACTTTATTTTCTAATACTGCTAGTACTCCATTTCAGATACATATAAAACGACGTCTGTGGTGGCCAGGTTCGAAGTTATTGCCGTCAACGTCTTAGATTCACAAATCTGTCATTTTAAATTAATTCTGTCTCCTTTTCGCATTCCGAACACATACTGAAGCAACTAACTGGCCTTGATAAAAGGTGTGTGGCGCAAGTGAATAAGCCAAGACTCAAAATTATGTAAATACCTAAGAGTGGTTTAGCCAAATTGACTGTTACACGGCCAAATAATTTTGTTTCGAGTTTAGGTGCATTATGTATGACAGAATGTCACACATTGCGCACATGGCCAACCTAGCACAACATAAATCATCCTTAACTCAAACCCGTCCTTATTAATTCACTCTCGCTCTTAACATTTCCAAAATGCAAACCTTCTGCCAACCGTGAACTTCTCCTGCGCAGAACTTTCAGACTCTCTTCGCCAGAATATCCGCTGAGGCGCATGCGTATGTATATGTCAAAGAGAATTCGGGCTGGAATTCATTAAGAAACTCAGTAAGTTTCCTCAAACCTTCTCAGAACTGTTTACATACACCAGACACATGGGTCTTCGTGATAAACATTCAGGAGTCATTTCCTTGTGTTTTGGCAAAAGTGCTTTTCGATCGGCCAAACAAAATACACTCTATATAATGCTGTACAAGTAGCCCCAATATAAATTACAATATATTTTGAAGGGGGCTTGATAAAACTGCAACAGTTTAATTAATACTGTAAAGACCAAATTTTAATATTTATTCAGGAACTGAGTGTAAATGAAGCACGTTCGTCTGCAAGTAGAATGTTCCAATTTCATCGTAAAAGGTGAATCATTCCCCGTACCGGCCTGGACAGGCCTTTAGGGCTCCAGACAATCGGCACATGAAGGTGGCAAGGTTCTCAGCCCTAGGCACCGGCCGCCTTTACCCCCCAAAAAGACACGCCTGGAACTCGTTTCTGCGAGAGGCTGAGTCGCCCCTAGAGCCACAGTCAATAAAAAAATAACTCCATCGGTAATCGAACCCACGACCTTCCGGCATGTAACGCAGTGCTTCAACCAACTGCGACACTGCGCAACCCTGCAATTTTTATCGCGAATGTTGTGTTTCTGTACAGTTACGAAAGCAACCCCATTAGGAAATGAGTTTAAACTCAGAACACCAAAATTGCAGGCTTGTTTTCTTTACGATCTTTACGAAATCCGGTTTTCATACTCAATTCTCTAAAAAAAAATTGAAATAAAAAAAGTCATGTCTAAAATATTTCATTCTAAAACCAAAACACCTTCTTATCCTAAAATTCTGTAATCGCAAATTAAATATGAAAATAAAATTGTTACGTTTAAAATGATGCATTCTAAGATCCGAACATCTTTGTAACCTACAACTGGCTGTTTAGGCGCAATGTAACATCACCACCTCAGTTACACGGCGACATTCCGACCTTCGTTATGTAAATAAGAAGTCATATGAGACCACGTAATAATTTTTTTTTGTTTATAGTTCCGTGCATCGCTGATCTATATTAATAATTGTACAACGAGGTGCAACACAAAGCAGTATATTTATTATTCTGCAAGTTCACTCTATATGTTTGTGGTGTCAACCACACCCATCATCAAGAGTACACAAAACTGTAACTACAACCTCCGGTACTGGTCATATTTTTTGTGCAGCTACCTCCCTCCAACGTGGCCAAGCTAGCTTGGCCACATTGGAGGGAGGTAGCTGCAGTTTTGTGTAATCTTGATGATGGGTGTGGTTGACACCCGAAACATGTAGAGTGAACTTGCAGAATAATAGACTGCTTTGTATTGCAACTCGTTGGACAATCATTAATATACTTAATAATTTATTTATATACAGTCTTAAAAAATCTTCCATATTTAATCTCAGTTATGACGTCGGACACAGCGTCAGACGTCCGTATAAATTATCGACTGCCTTCCTGTAGGTTAACGTCTTTAAAGACTAGCTGGTCTAAGTAAAATAATCATTCGGTAGTTAACTAGCGCCCGTTGAGTTACTATTATACGGAAGTCACTTACCGCATAAACCAAAATTACTGTGAACTCAGGAAAGGTACTCAACAGTATAATTCTGCCTTTTATAACTAAGAAATTACTCATTCTCTTAATGTTAGGTTCGATGACCTACCTAGACGACCAGAATAAGTCTTACTTGCACTGGAAATGGCGAAATATAACTTTAGACTCTTGTCTTTTCGCACAGAATTCTATCAAATACAAACATGACAATGGATTTTATAAAATATTTAACACAACAAGGGTAAATTACGCGTGGCATGTTTTTACCACAGTAAAATAGAGGATGATTAACATGCTGGATCAATTATCTTTCAGTAAAAACTGCAAAAAAGAACTGTCCCTTAACATGCCAAGCTCACACGGAGGGGAGGAAGAGGTTTACCTCTACCCATGCCCGACTCCGACGCTAGACGAAGTTGGGTGGCCAACGTCACGCTCCGGGCATTTTACCGCCGATAAAGGAGCCCGTTACACATCGTGCAGGAGGCTGGGTGAGCCTCGGGGCCGATCTGGATGGGTCCGGAAAATCTCCCCCACCGGGGTTCGAATCCTGAACCGTCCGGCCCGTAGCGAGTGGCTACAAAGACTACGCTATACTGGGCTCCAATAAAAGTATTAAATTTAATATCTAGAATACGCTTCAACATCCTGAAAAAAAACTATTCCAGTCTAACACATTCGGAAGCAAATTCTCACTGTTTTAGGGTAGACAGTGAAGTTCTCACACACGTGCGCGTTAAAACATATCGTAGATTGTAAACTTCTTATTCAATGTGATGAAGACGAACCACAGAAACTGCTCAATAAAAAACCCTTACACAAATAACGCTACAACCAGCGAACGAACATCGAGCACAGTGCGAAAAATTTTTTCGAATAAAACTTGAATCTCAAACCACAAAGAGAAAGCCGTCTTGAAAAATGAGCACCAGTTCGTTACATGCAGCCTACAGTGTAATTTAGGCCTATTACAAGGGACGAATTTGAATTCTGAGCTATTTTATACTTTATACCCAACTTCAACATTCGGCTTAATTACCTGCATTGATTCATATTATTGTATCTATGAAAAGGTGCATTACAATAGGAATTTCGCCATCAGTTAGAATTAAAATGCCAAATTATAAACAGATTTGTTGTATCTGCTATTATTACTATTGAAACACTCTCGTCACTACTACCACTACTACTACAATTACTACTACTACTACTACTACTACTACTATTACTACTACTATTACTACTACTACTACTACCATCACCACCTCCACCATAAATAACAATTCAGCTGAACTCAATTTAACTCTTGTTTTTCTACCTGCTGAATCAACAGCCTAATGGCCAGCTGCAAATAGCAGTAACACTTACATACAACGAGTACTAACAGAAATATAAAATAGTAATAACTCAATTCAGTACTTTTTTATTAACGTGCTGGCTTGACAGTTCAAGTACCAATTACCAAGACAGCACAAATACGCAAGTTACGAACAAATACATCGACAAAAAAAGACCACAAAAACAACAGAATAAACCAAGTGCTGGACCTACAGTCCCTTATCAATCCATCATATTTCACTACACTGCTACTTACGCACGTACGCCCATCACAGGCCGTGTAAATGACCAAATATAAATTGTACATTAACACATAAAATGCTAAGTTATAATGAAAAATGTGCGGAGAAGAAAACAAACATAGATCAGTAAATATGAGATTATACAGTATCATACTAACATTAATATTAATATAAAAGTCTTAATAATAATAGTTTATTATTATTATCATCATCATCATCACCACCACCACCATCATCATCATCATCATCGTCGTCATCATCATCATCATCAGCAGCAGCAGCAGCATCATCATCATCATCATCATCATCATCATCACCTCCTTTATGCATGGTATTTATACTTATATTCCTCAAACACAATATGGCCCTAAGTAATACAGTGTTGCATTTATTCTGTTGTTCCTATTCATGGTGCTTATAGCTTTAGTCTCAGTGTTGTTGGTGTTGTTATTATTATTATTATTATTATTATTAAGAGTTTATTCATGACCTCTATTTGTCTCTTCATCTTTTTAATGCTTTGCTTTCTTTTCAAGTGTTAATTGTGTAAAATTTACGTGGTTTGTGCTGTTTATGTAATTGGCCCTCGGGTTGCTGAACTAGCTTGACTGAATTCCATTAAAGTGAACTTAATTACACATGTATATTGTTTTTCGTAAGATACATCCGGCTGAATTTCCAATTCGGAAAGAAAAACACTGACAGTAGTTGTTCTTAGTAAAAAAGCAAAAAATCTTGGTCGTATATCCAAAACAGGGAAAAGATTCTTCCTTTTATTCAAACAGTAGTGTTTGCTGAACCCAGACAACACAATATATCATTTTCGGTCCATTGCAATAAGTGAGATGGGGTAGTTTTTATAGGCAATTATGTGATTTCCGTACCTCTCAACAATCTTAGTTCATTAAATTCTCTCTCTCTCTCTCTCTCAAGTATCCCATAGATATTCAGTTGTTTCTCTTTAACATGATCGAGATGCCATACTCCCCTTTTTTAAATTTCCCCAGGAGAATAGCCAAGGTCACTGAGGACTCATAAAATTGCTAGTGAAACAGTGAACATAGCACGTGACAGTCATTTTAAATGACATACTTCACTCACATTAAAGTCTTTCATTTTATTAAAGCGAAGGAATTTTGGCCATAAACACTTTAAAGCAGCTAGACATGGAGGAACACTCGCAGGCCCTCTCTGTTACCATATCATGCATTGCGGGGAGAACCACATTCATGTTTTATACATAAATATGTGTGTGTGTGTGTGTGTGTGTTTGTTTGTGTGTGTGTGTGTGTGTGTGTGTGTGTGTGTGTGTGTGTGT
>Ga0123352_10008620_pt1 | contig 15872 bp, 12 predicted proteins | sample TergutLab28metaG_FD_89700 | JGI IMG/M metagenome (GOLD analysis project Ga0123352, IMG submission 89700) | Labiotermes labralis P1 segment gut microbial communities from Petit-Saut dam, French Guiana - Lab288 P1 | ecosystem: Host-associated > Arthropoda: Insects > Digestive system > Gut ... | reverse complement strand
GTGCAGTGAAAATGAAGTGTTGAAATACCATAAAATTTTGTGTCCAATCCTTGCAAGTGGCTACCCTTTTTGAAGAATGATATACTGATGTTGTGCATATTGCTGGGAGGATAATATAAAAATTTATCTTCAAGAAGTGTGATGGGCAGGCATGGACTGGATCGATCTGGCTCAGGATAGGGACAGGGCAGGCAGCAGGCACTTGTGAATGCATTAATAAACCTGCAGGTTTCATAAATACAGGGAATTTCTTGACTAGCTGAGGGCTTGTTAGCTTCTCAGGAAGGACACTGCCCTGTGGAGTTATGCATGCCTCATAAAAAATGTAACAGTGCTTGATGTGTGGGACATTTCTACACAAATAAGTGTTTTAATCTTCAATATATGCAGTTTACCTGAAGGGAAGAGGCTACTTGGGAGACTAGCTAGACACAGATGGGAGCATAAGAGTACAATGGAACTGAAAGGAGTATGGCGAGAATGTAGTGGAGTGCTTCATGTGGCTGAGAATAGTGACTAGTGGTAGTGTCCTATGAATATGGTAATGAATTACTGGGTTCTATTTTCTTGAGTAGCTGAGTGTCTGGTAGCTTCTCAAGAAGGTCTATTGCTTCATGGAGTTAATTAAACACTTAAATCAGTAGTTTATTTTCAGACACATGCGTATGATTTTAAGGGTTATGTTTGGTGAAAGAAGAGGCTGGAATGCTGGAGTTGTGTGAGCTGCATGTACAAAGACATTGGCATGTTAAGATTAGAATAATTGTGCCATGCATGTTCCTTCAATCTTAATTACTGTATAAACACTGATCAATAATTATTGGATGTTTTTACTGAAGTATTGAGTGCTATCTTACCATGAACACATAGTGTCTATTTTGTACGGTGACACTGTAATCCAACCTAACATTTATGAAATTTGGTATGATGGTGAACAGATTGAACAACGCCATTCTTGGAGCACTAGTTAATACTGCTAATCTATTGAAAGCCTAAATAGAAGGAACAAATGGTGCAAAAGACATTATAACTGTTGCATTGTGAATTGCTAAATTGTATTGGCTTAGAATCAATAAGTGAACACTGGCCATGAACCCATGCACTGAATGGTTCAACACTCTTGCAGATCAGAAATGTTGTTTCTTTGCACCAGAAATTGTTCACAAGCTAGGATTCCACTGGTTCTGATTTATATTACTCAACAAAACTTTGTTACTGCAACCGAGCTCCTGTGAAATTGCTACAGAATTTCATGATAAAGTGATAGGCTATAAAATGATTGGGAAGTTCCATGCATTTATTGGAATCTGAGGGTTCAGCATTTTGTTCGAAAGAGACTGTCACTAGGTCAGATTTTGAGCCACTTGAATTAATTCCTCATCCTTACACTTCAATTTTTTAAGGTTATTTTAATATTAACGCCTTATCTATGTTTAGGTCTCCAACCAAACCGAAGTGTTAATATGTTTTCTTATCTCCATCTGTCTGCTGAAGACACAACACTCCTACAAGTATAACTGTTTTTGGCAATCAGCCAGTTTCATGTCAGTCACCCTTCTTGTTATAAGTGATTGTCATTTAATTAAAAATAATTGATTATACACAAATATATGTGTTGAATCAATCACACACAACACTAATTTTTTATAAATTTTATTCACCAATACATGTTTTGGCTGTAATTTTGAGCCATTATTAGGTATTCTATAAATATAGATGCAGGATAAATTATATACTGCATAAGAAGGAGATCTCTGCTTTTATATTAAAAACATGTTATAAGTGTAGAAAACCGTTTTAATGCATATGAAGTATGAAAGATCATCAACTGTGGAATGCCTACATGTATATAGATATCAAATTTAACATTGAAGGTTAAAAGACTAAAGTTTGTAAGTTTATAGAGTATACAAAATGTAGACGTAGAATTATAGGTGGCAGTGTGCTTGTAATGAGTATGTTAATGGAGCCACTTAAGATGAGAATGGAGTACACAATAAAATACAGTAGCATTCTTTAGTATTATTTGAAATTCTGTGAGAGAAATCTGATGTGTGGTTCTAGTAGAAACAAAAGAGTAGTGTGACAGAAGCCCACATTAAATTGAATGAAATCTGCAAAATTGTGAAAGGATTCATGAATTTTTGGGAAAGTAAAAGTAAAAATGTTATGTGTTCTTACAATTATGAATATTAATAGATAAACAAATTTTTTTAGAATTTTGTGTTTATGTTAAAGAAGTTTAAAAATTCAGTTATGAGTGTAATAATACTTACATTTTGCAGGACATGTACAAATGTTAGATACTAATTATTGTACATATTCTAGAAAATTTACATACATGTATGTGTGTGTATGTGTGTTCTCTGGAAACTGTTAGGTTCAAGGTTTATGATGGGTCTTTAATATTTATTGGCTTCCATATGTTGCTGAAGTTATTTCACTTGGTGTGCATTCATGTTAACTGTTCAGCGTTTTTCTGAACAATGTCAGTTTATGCTATGTACACTGGTTCTTGTGTTGTTTGTTACACACCAGGCAACTGAGTCATAATTGCTTCCTCCCATATCTCTTCTGATTCCTTACCAGTAATCATCGTGTCATTTCTTATTCACTACCACATAGTTTTTGTAGTTGACCTGACAGCAGCAGTTAACAACATTAACCCATGTATCTGTGTCCTTGTGTATGGCCTGAAGCTCACTTGACTTCTTGTTCACAGTACTGTGAGACTACTGCAGCTTATGTTGATCCAGATCTGATTGGAGGTCTTGTAATGGAGGTGATTCCTCAGAGTTCGTGCCTTGTCTTTTGTCCCACAAAAAAGAACTGCGAAAATGTTGCACAGCTTATCTGCAATGTCTTACCAAAGTAAGTTTGTTGTATGAAATACAACAGTTTCCTATTATTTACCTGTTAACCTTAAAATGACCAGGGTGGTATTTAAATTTTAGCATGTAGTTTATGAAAAGCATATTGTTTGAACTGAAAGAGATAAAATTATGACATAAACAACATTCTGTGGAAAATAAAGCAGAGATGATGCAGTATGTCTTAAAGAGTGCAATAAGTTTCCTTGCTGCCTCAATATATGTAATGAATTTCTAGGGGTGTTTTTCTACACGCATTCACACATGCGAATGCACATCATTTAAAGGTTAATTAACAATTCACAGTTATAATGGAATACCTCATCATTGTTGCATTGTGTTCATAATTTATGCAGCACTGTAAAATATACCAAGGAAAAATTAACACTTTTCCACCCAGCTGGACCTTTAATTAAATACCCTGATTTCCTAGACATTTTACACACTTCAAATGTTCAACCATTACTTAGATTGTAAATGTAAAGATGAAACTCCTGAACTCGTGACTAAAGAAACTGCATGTAGACAGTCTGGCAGTTCCTAACCAAGTGGTATTTCTCAAACCAAGACCCTTTGTAAAGCGGAACAAAGTAGAATTTACAAATGCATCTTGTTTCACTTCTCTTACGTGCAGTGCACACTTACACTGTCTGGCATGATACTGCTTGACCTCTCCATCAGCAACAATTTTGTCCAGTTTGTGTTTGCTGACATCCCCAGAAAGGGTGCCTGGTGAGTCCTATTTAGGCCCCCTTGGTGTTGGTTCCTTCTCTGGCAATTGCAGTTCATCAGAAATTGACTCATTTGGATTCTGGACTTCCGATACCTCTTGCAGGAAGTTCTTGTACATTATTTCTTGTTTGTGTTTAGTGTTTTGTACACAAAAATGCATTGAAAGGCGCACAGTTTAGCGGATACCTAGGTCATTTGACAGTTTTCCTCAGATCTGAGTGATAACTGAAGAACTTGTCTGCCCTGTCTACGCCCTTCATGAATTGATTGCACTGAAAAACAGCATAAGGTTTCTTTATTTCCAAGTCTGTTTTCTTTCCTTGCTGCGTTCACTACTGTTGTGTCACGGATCACACTTTTCATTCACATGAGTCTTTTGTCTGTCCGCTCTCAGACTGTTACATCACCTTCCCTTCGGAACACTGATTGCCCTACTTTCGAGTGGTTGGCTTCACATTTTAGATCAGGTGGAATGCCTCAGGTAGTCCTCATAGTGCTAGAAACTCTTGCTTCTCTGCCTAACAGTGTTTCAGCTGATCTCACACTATTATAAAAGTGGCTTGATAGATGTGATGATTCTGTCCTAAGATTCCGTCTTACAGTAATAAAATTTCTGCCCCTTGGCTGTGTGTATTTTCACCTAACAGATAAATCTGATACCACCTGACACACCATTCTGACTACACTCCATATTTTATTTTCCTGCGATTGCACATTCTAAATTGCAGGTGACCCCACCATGGGATCGTAGCTTCATCTTTGGGTTGTAAACTGACTTGAATTTCTGCAGAAAATATTCATACAGGCCGTATATTGAATGGCTTCACTGCATCTTGTGTTCCTTGATTTGCTTTATCATCAGAGCTACCTGGTTCAGTACTTCCTTCCCCTTACTGTATTTTCCACTTACAAGTAAAAACTAAGGGACTGATCGAAATTGTTTATGTGGGGGTGTTGTGGGGATGTCACTGTCACTGTACAAAATTTCAGCTTCACAATCGTAAGACGTCAGAATATGCTTCCACGTATAACTCACAAAAAATATGGTCATCTTTCATAACACTCTTACGCAAATCCATGTTTTCTACTGAAGCAAGTGACAAAAGAAAAAAGAGGGGGGTATCAGAGTCTATGGTCACTTTGTTGCAATTGTATGATTCTAAGAAAGTGGGTCAGAGGATCTGTGTGTTTGTAACTTGAGACCCAAACATCCTGCATCAAGGTATTGTGTGTGTGTGTGTGTGTTGTCTTTCTCCACAGTTCTTCTTTACAGCATTTGTTGCAATGATGAATGTGATGGAGTCACACTCAAGATGCATGCAGAAGTGCTTGTAGCGCTTCATGAAAAGTGATTATTATTGTCCAATTTTAACAAGAATTGTTATCACATGCCCATTTTAGTATAACTGTACTGTATTAAATTTCATGAAAATGTGTTCAGTGGGTCTTGAGATGTTACATGCAGAGATGGATATACGTGGTACAGCTAATAGGTGTAAATTTGGAACTTTTCATTGTGAACACCAAAATGTAATGGAAAGCATGTGAATATGTATAATCTGGAAAGGAGACAAGTACATTTGAGAATGGGTCACAGTGGCACAGTTGGTCCAGTCACTGTGCTACATGCTGGAGGGTTGAAGGTTCAATTCCCAATGGGGTCATTGGGATTTTTCATGGACTTAATCCTTCCGGCTACTCTGTGTCTGTGGGGTTGACTCAGCCTCTAACAGAAATGAATACCAGGGATATCTTCTGGATGGTAAATGTGGCCGGTGAATAGGGCTCCCAACCTAACCACCGTCATGTGCTGACTGTCTAGAAAGTCAGGGAGCCTCAACCTTCTGGAGCTCTAACGGCCTGTCTAGGCCAGTAATGGGATACCTTTACGTTTACATTTTTGAAAAATTTGTGTTACCTCTTATGTGTTCCCATTGTAAGGACATTTCATTTTATTCACCAAAATTGTAAGTTTCAATGTAAGTATTTTCATCTTATATTGAAGAACAAGAAATGTGGTATTTCTGCAGGGTTCATCCTCTTCTTTTACAAGTATATGTATTTGTTGGCAGGGAACTTTTGCAGCATAAGAAGAAAGAGAAGACAGCACTGTATCGAGCATTGGTGGGTGCAGGAAATGGTTCAGTCTGTCCAGTTTTGAGGAAGGTTCTTCCATTTGGAATGGCATACCATCATTCAGGTATGTAATGTAGACAAATTGCTAAATGGTACTTCAACAAGACAGATCTTCAATTAAAAGGTTTAGCACAGTTTGTATAGGCATATAATTTTATAATTTGTTGTTTGTACTTCTTGCCAAATATTGTTGGGGTGATCAAATCAGGAAGGATGGGATAGGTAGAGCATGTGGTATGCATGTAGGCAACAGAAAAATGCAAACAGGTTTTTGGTGAAAAGACATTCAGGAAATAGTTTGGAAAACTTAGGCATAGAGGTTGTACTTACTTACTCCATGGTGCAGAGTCCTTCTTGAGAAGCTAACTGGTTTGCAGCTAGTCAAGAAATTCCCCACATTTCACGGAACCCGAAGGTTCATTACCGCACTCACAAGCATCCGCCAAGCATCCCGCATGTGAGCGTTTCTTAACAAAGTTTTTTACAGGGAGGGGTTGTTAGCACCTCGCCCAACGCCCAAGCTGGAGGACCACCCCTCGTCGGCTGTCCGCGACTGCTTATTCAGTTTATTCGCAGCTACCCTCCTTATCGGAGGCTGTTCCTCTATCCACAACCTGAGGACGTGCCATGCTGTGGTGAAATTGATCATTAAGAAATAATTACTGGGGGGAGGGGGGTTGAGGTAGGGAGCATGGACTGGATTTATCTGTCTCAGGAAAGGGACAAGTGCAGGGCTAATATGAACATGGTAACAAACCTTCAGGTGCCATAGCCTACAGAGAATTTATTGACTTGTTGAGGACATTTTAGCTTTGCAACAAGCACTCTGCTTCATAGATTCAGTTAGTTGGTTAGGATGATTGGCTTAGTAAAAGTAATGCTGGTAAAATCTGTGGCAATCAGATACAATTTAGAAACAAAAGTCTGACAATATTTGGACCACAGAGAGATGAATTAGTATGAGAATGAAGAAGAATAGACGGGGCTTCATGTTACTGACTGTTCACCTAGCATTGCTAGGATGACTGAATTAAGGACATGAGATTGGACATACACATGCAGTACAGGGTATCGCAGTCATCCGAGCATCTGATATATCTCCCTGCACATGTGACAAACTTTGTTTCAGGAAGAAAATGTGTAAAACTTCCGCACATGACCAAGGGTCATATATGTGCACCACAAATTTTCCAAAGAAAATGGTTTCAGTCCATTTTCCCACACATGTGGGGCCAAAATATTGAGCAACTCTACACAAAAAATTCCCCTCACTTCCACATATTGCATCCATGGATCCTGGATTTTGCAACAGATGGTTTGAAGCCATGAGCATCCACAGTTTTCTCCTGCATTTGTATTCAAGGTCCAAGCTTTTGGGCAGAAATTCTAAACAGGCAATGAGACATGACTCCAAGAGACAAATAACTTTGGCTATTTGTTATAAAACAACAGAAACAGCAACAACAGAATTGCACACAATGCGTATAAAGTAAATAAATTGTGGACAGTGTTCACAGTGAACTGTGTCGTGGGCTGTAGTCTGTAATAGATTGTTTTTCATTTATAAGCTTTTATTGTCATCAATATGTCAGTGATCACCATTAATTCAAATAATTGTCAAAACATCAGCTGTAAACAGTATACATTTAACAAATGACTGTTTGTAATTTTTCAATTCATAACTCACTATATTCTACGTTGCATCTACTTGTGGCTGGATGTTGGGGGGAGGGGCAGGGGGAAACAAACGGAAACACTCTTTTCATTTGTTTCAAAATATTTAGCCCTACAGTGCAATAGAACTGGTCTTTAACTTAGTTGGCTGCAAAGTCACTGAAGTTAGTTTTCTTTGTAAAAGGCTCAGTACACACTAATCCACTCCTCATTAACCCATATTATTTGCATTATTCCTTTTGGGCAGAAATTTCCCCTCTTAAATGGGAATTGCTTGGTGTGGTATTTTTGTGGCCCAAATTGCCCTTAGATAATGAGGACACTCTAGAAGAAAGTTGTTATTTTTGGATGGAAAAGTCTGGTGGATAATGAACATAGTGGCCTGAAATGGAAGACTGAAATGTTAATTACTATTTTCCATGCACCTGTGTACTTTACAGATCCATGGAATTAACCAAGGTACCATTTTGACTCCGTCAACCCAATTGTTCATTGGTAAACAAATTATTTTTTTTTTATATGTTTTGGCTTTTATACCAAATCCATCATCAGGCTAAACCACAATAAGAGTAAATTAAGGCAAACCATTATAATACACCATTTCAATTCAGATGTGCCAGTGAGATCTCACATTTTACAACAGTTTATTCATATATGTAGTGACTGGCATGGGGAAGTTGTTACTAATTCCTGAAACATCCTGGGATGCTGTACTGGTGGTAGGACCTAGCAAGGCAGTTTTTCAATATTGTCCTGGTCTAGCCTAGACCAAATAGCACTTACTATGATCGGTTGCTGCTAGGTGAGTGAGACGGAGAGAGACATGTAGCACTTTACTGGGGATGTGTAGCTTGGTTATTTTTCACAAATGACTAGACTTTCAGTGACTTAATCAAAATTGTGTACAGTCTAGTTTGATTAGGATAGATAACTTTATTATTTTCAATTTCTTGTATATTTAACTGGGCTAGATAGAAATGGATATTAACAATAATGTGAAGCATGAATGTCACATACCCACTGGACTAAAGATGGTTGTGCTATACTCAGCATTAAACCCAAAATGTAAGGAATTAAAAAAAAATTCTAATAAAAATGCAGTATTCTGAAAATTGCTGAGTTCATATGCACTTTCTACATCAATTCTCTTATCACAAATAACACTTAAGCTTATGCACTGCACATCCTATATAACGAACACGAATATGGCCCCATCAATAACACCATGACCTTACCGAAACATATCAACAAAACTTCACTATTATTACCATATGAACAACTATATATCTAATCATACCACCAACGCAAGCAGCTTATTTTAGAACAATACGTAGATGAACGTAATCCCATATATCAGCTGATCCATAACACATTCGATATGTCACTTCCCGCGAACCGATCAATACCCCACCATCAACACAACTAAACCAGTTCCATCCTGACCTCGCTAGCAGACAGGCAACATAACTAGGTATGTAAACAAAAAAATATTGCTATATCAGCAGAACCTATTGCATTTTCTGGAATATTTTTACTACTTTAAGCTTTTTATATAACATAGCATTTTACCTACAACATGTTTTACTATTCAACTACAGTGTACATGTATATACACTAGTAATTTAAAATTTCAGTATGGCAAATACCTGTTGCTGTGAATACAGTAAGACTCCTGATGATGGACAGTAAATCTGTCTGAAACATGTAGAGTCCTTTACCAAATAAAGTTGAGAAATAATACAGCTCGTTGGCTTTTAGCATAAGAATGTGTTTATTATGTTACATTATAAACAAGTTAAAATTATGTAAAATTCATAAAATTTACAGAATTTTATGAATTTAAGACCTTGTTTGGCTGATCTTATCATCCCTAACTATTTCATTTTGGTGTAGTTAATGTCGATTCTTGTTTTCATTCATGGTTTTGTGGATTTGGATAGTCTGTGTTGTTGGCTTGTCTGGATTTATTGCCTTAAAGTGTTATCACACATGATGTATATTTATGGCCAATCAGGTCCATGAAGCAAGGTTGAGTTAGAACATGATCTGAGCCAGTAAGAATTGTGAAAACAAAATGTGAAAATTAAGAACTGGCACAAGTTCCTGTGAACTGTTGCTATCTACCTACAAGACTACACAATGTCGCAACCCAGAAGACTGCAATGTGGAAAATTACTGCTGTGAAAGCCTAAACACTTGTGTGATAAAACGTTACTTTAGTTTCAAATTTAAATACCCAACAAAACTTTTGTTGGTGCTGTATGCTAATGTTGTGGCATTACACATGAATAGTTCAAATGGATAGTATTGTGCGAATGGGTACCACTATAGAGTAATGTTAAAAATGTGATGGGAAATAGTGGGGAAGTGGAAGCTGCCATGCATTTCCTGTTGTACTTTATAATTAGCACAATTTTGGAAACTAGCTTTGCAGTTGTGTCTACATGCACAAGTAGCTGAAAATTCTTATTGATGAATTTGCCCTTATTTTGTCCATTTATTGATGACATGTGTCAGGTTTGACTGCAGATGAGAAACATTTGTTACAAGAAGCATATCAAGCTGGTACACTTTGTTGTATTTGCTGCACCTCGACATTGGCTGCAGGGGTGAATCTGCCTGCTAAACGTGTGATTTTGCGTTCACCATATGTGGGACGAGATTTCATTAATTTGAGCCACTACAAGCAGATGACTGGACGCGCAGGACGAACAGGGTTTGGTGAGACAGGTGAGAGCATTCTCATCTGCAAGAGAAGTGAAGCACGAAAGGTAGGACACAGAACAATTTTGACTGTGGAAGCTTTTATTATGTAGTTTAGTTATTAACACAGCAGGCCAACTTCCCAGTCTCACTCATTATTACATAATAATTAGAGTTATTGATATAAATACATACTATACTTAGCTGGTTATAAGATGAGAATTTTTTCTCTATTTCAACTCTAAAATATGGGGTCGTCTTGTAATTGCAAACAAAAATGAACACATTCTGTATCTTATATTCGGGTGAATATGGTATCATCACAGCAACAATATATTTTTAGTGGTCTCTTTCCCTGTGTTCATATCTGCTTGAAAGACAGTCATAATGGGTTTTCATAGCCTTTAAAACATGATCTGTGCTTTGTTATGCGGTAATTATATAATGCAACAAACAAGAGTTTCATGACACTACTGTGGTAAATAATAGAATATACAAATTAATTTTAGTACATAAGCAATTTTAGTTGCATCTGGGAAGCAGCTTCAGAAAGCGACTATTAGCCTCGTATCCGTCTGTCCGTCCTTCCATCCATCCAGCCATCTATCCATCCACGTGGAATAGGGTGACTCCCACAGGATGGATATATGTGAAATTTCCTATTTGGGTTTTTTATGATAATTTGTCGACACATTGAGTTTATGGTTAAAATTGGATGAAAATAACTGACAATTTACTAGCAACAGACTTTTCTTCTTCATGAGAATATACAGAATGTCCACCAAAATATGTACATATACACACTTCAGACTCTAGTAGTGCACGTAGAAATATAGCGACAGTGGTAACATCGTGCACAGATCTATTAGAATAATTTTGGATGACAAATGAGCATCATGCTCAATAACCAGTAGACAAGACAACAGTCATATGGCAATTACCATTTGCACAATGTACTTGGATTCTTAGGTGTTACTGGAAAATGGAGTATTTAGTTATTATTTATTTCTCATACATTTTTAAGTCCATGAAAGGTTAGAAAAATGTATTGGGCACAGAATAATTAAATACAATGAAAATAAAAAATACATTTAGTGATAACAAATAGATTAAGAAGAGATTTTAATGAACATATGAGTAGTTCAAAATTTGACTGTCATTATATTGATTTTAAATTTATTTTGTAAATATCAATGGAAATTTATGTAAATAAAACTGTATAATACAAACATTTTGAACCCATAAAGTATGTCATGAAGTTTATGTATCATTTGATTAAAACCATTCAGTGCAATGTAGAATATTATAATGACAATAATTTAATTGAAAGGGAACAGTTAAGATAATGACCATGGACTGCCGTTCTTTATTTACATTAAAATATTCATTGAGTGAGTAGGGGTTGTTGAGTGGGAAACTTTTTAATCCTGATTTAAATTGTTTCTTATTATCAGAGAAGTTTGTGATATGTGAAAGGAGAGTGTTGAAGACCTTTATGCCAAAGTCATAGATTCCCTTTTGTTATGTTTCTAAATTTGAGGAGGGTTGATGAAGGTCGGAGTTTTGTCTAGTATACATGCTGTGAATCTCTGAGTATACATTGTTTAGTTTGTGGTTGAGGTAAGAATTACGAGGTCATGTGGTAAGTCTGAGATTGACTGAGTAGTGCAAAATGTTGACAAATGCCAAAATCACACAGATTCAGCAAGGATGTGATACTGCATGTGTCTGTGTTATTGCAGGCACATACAGCATGAAAGGTAATTTTCCTTGGCATTGCTTACAGGTAAAGCAGATGCTTAGTTCAAAAATGGATGAAGTAACTAGTAGTCTACATAAGAATGATGGTCTTGGGATGCAGAACGTGGTTCTGAGTGCTGTTGGATTGGGTGAGTAACTAGCATTTTCATGGGAATGCCAAGCACGGTCATTGAACTCACAGAACTGCATTTTATAATCTGTGTGGTGTTATAGCACAGATATCATATCTCAGATTTAGTCATATGAAGAAACAGTACTTCAGCAGCCACACATTCTTACCAGCACTCATACAGAGGTTTATAACATTTCTGAAAGCCATCCCACATGACCTCCTGCACTGGATTTTTTTTAAAGTGTTTAAATTTTCACTATTAGCCATTCAGCCAATCTTTAAGCAATGGAAAAGGTAAAAATATCATGATGTTAGATTAGAAGATTGTAGCAGCTGCAGAAGCACTACAGAACTTTGATATTTTGCTGTTTCAAAGGCGGCAACTGACTTGCCACAGGCACTAATCATACTGGAGCATCCACTTCTTGACTGCCAGAATTTCAGGATGCTTCAGGCAAGCCACTCCTTGTACTTATCCTTGTAGCACTAGCGCTCAAAAATGAATTGATGCTTCATGCTCATGCATGTTACTGGACCTCTGTACATACACACACACATGACATGCATCTGCTTTGGAACCATCAAGCATTTTAATTTTACACTATTAAGGATGTAATATACCTTGAGTTCTTGATGAATTCCATATGAACTTCTTGGTAATGGCCCAGATAGCCTGAAACATGTAGCAGATATAATAAAAACAGATAAGTAGTTCTAACCTCAGTGTACATTCTTCATTTTAATTTACCAGTTTACTTGTTTCATTTCAATTTCAGTGATTCTGCTGGAACTTGTTGCTGGATGCACCAGAATTCATAATCTGTGATCTTTTAGAGACACTCCAGATAATTAGCTGTTGTGTTACTGGTTTCAAAGACAGTTGTTACATGTTTTCATTATTGCTGTTCTTACATTTAGGTAAATGTGGTGCATCTTCAGATCTTTAGGGGGGATGCTTCTCTTGTCTGTCTCTCTCTCTCTCTTTTTTGTCACAGAGTTAACAGAAAACACCCAAAAATAACATGGAATTTTATTTCTTAATTTGTGTGTTTTTCACTCCATAGAGTTTTATTCACTACATGTTGTCATATTGACAATAAAAGCAACAATTTCTTGGGTCTTCTATTTGATGGTATGGTGTAATCTTTCTGAAACCTGAAACCTCTCATGGCATATTTAGTGTTGGGTTATATTGCTTCATTTTTACATGAATTCAGTGCCTTTATATATGTTTCAGGTATTGCCACCACAAGACTGGCCATCCAGGAACTGATGGGATATTCTTTACTATCAGTACAAGCTGTACAGCTCGGTGTAGATTTGCATCATGAGATTGACAGGATATTGACCAAGCTGATCAAGCAACAAGCCTTGAATACGAGAGATTCAAAACAATCAAGGTGAAACCTTTATATAAAGATTAGTTTACCTCATGACAAATATTCACATACACTTATTTTTCTTATATTTCAAATGGGGTCAGGTGGTGTACTCAAGTTCAGTCTGTGTTCACTTTGTATTTAATGACTAAATTGAGGTTATGCAGAATTACTTCTAGAAACCCATCCAGGCAGCTCACTACTCATCCTGGTACTGAGATCAAAAGGGAAGTCCAAAGCATTCCTTCGTTGCATTTTACCTACTGTCATTTTAATTTCTCAGCTGTAACATTCTGCATTTATCTTGACTGTTCTCTCAATTGGCATTCTTTTTACATTGCAAGATTGCTGCATGTGCCCACTGTCACCATACCATTTTCACCAATAAGAATGCTACATGTGTTCATGTTTATCATGACATGTGCTAATATTATATTTTTATTTGTTAGAAAGATGCTGTAAATTTATTCAACTCCTGTTTTATAATGCACTCACCTGCTTCTAGTGCCACGGTCATGGAACAGTAGAGCTATACCTCTACCCACCCTCTGGGCCACACTGGGCCTGTAACGGGATCACTTTTTACCTGTCTTATAATGATGGATCTTTTTCATCCCCCTGGTGTTATCCCACGGTTTTTGGAACAACTTCCCACCTGTGTGTCCCTCTGGGGCACTCAGTAATAAGTGGCAAGTAGACCCTTCCTACTCTCCCAAGTAATCAAGCCTGACCGTGAAGCCTGGACCATAAGTCAAGTGCACTGTGTACTGTTCTTTACTCAAGAGAATGCAGTTGACCTCTACTACTTGGGTAGAGTCCTTTAACACTCCCTATGATGTTTGGCAGTAAACATATAACACGAGTCTCTTACCGCGTGACTTTCTTTACTCTAGTCTCTATTTGTTAGGTGTTTTGTTTACAGCAAGCTTAAAACCAGGTTGGTACACAGCTGTAACCACACAGAACACTACAGAAAATAATTGCATTTTGTCACATGCACAGAATGCAACTGCATTTCACCTCAATGTATGTTTCACTGGAATATTTCAGTTACTGGTCACGAGCAAAGGATGGTCTGCTTTCCCCAACATAAACCACTGCTCAAGTGAACTGCAGATTTCACAGTCACTCCCTGTAGTATTTCATATGGGTGCCAGATAACACAGACATTCTGGTGTTGTATAATTTGTAATCTAGGTGTATCATTCTGACATGTTGCTTCTCACTGGGAGTTGCAATTTGATCAAGTTCCCTGAAGCGCTGCAGACCTATACACATTTGAATGGATTGGTGTGTTTGTGTATATGCAGTTATTCCCGTGGTACGAGCCTAAAGTTGCAGCCGGACACAGTGTTAGGTTCTTAACCCTTCAGAGTGGGGGCATTTAAACCCCAGTTCATACTGTGATGTGGGAAGGTTTTTCTATGGGGTATTTAAATTTTGAGTTAAATTGTGCAGGAGTCTATTCAAAATAATTTAGTTTTGTTAGTAGTGAATTGGATTTCGATGAAACTTGAAACAAAATATTTAGGAATGTCTAAGCTTTTCGAATATCCTAACAAATCTTACCTTAAAAATTTAACTTGGTGTGAAATGCCTCAAAACCTTCTTCAACACATAGGGCTGCTTCACATCGGGACACCAAAACAATGTCTCCTTCCTTCTATTGTTTTTGTAACACACTGAACACCTCTTTGTTGGCCTGGCCTTATTTTCTGTCGGTGGTATTCTTTCTGGAAAATGTCTTTCAAGAATTCGCTTCACATTTTTGTCTGTGGAATGATGAACTTGAAATTTCCTGACACTTCCACTTCCACGTTCAGTGAGTAGTGCCTGTACCAGTTCTACTATGAATTTAAAATGGTCCATTTTGGTCTGTCCTGAATTTGCGCGGCATATTATCATACAGTTTAGAACTGTAATATTGAGAAATCTCCTAAACAGTTTTTTGTACCATTTACTCATTTTCTTTCTTTCCAAAAATAATGTTGAAAAAGATGTGCTTTTAGATCAACTCCACCCATGTTTTCGTTGTAATCTAGAACTGATACAGGCTTTTGCTTTTCCTGTCTACATTTCGTTAGCTTCATTCTTGTTTCCTGTCCATGGTAATTTGAAACCATTGTCACTTCTTTTTTGTCTTTCCACTTCAGAACAGACACCAGTCCTGAATGTTGAGCTAACAATTCTCCTTTCTTTAGCTTCTTCTCTTTCGCTCGTTGTGGAACGTCTTTCCTACTAAGAAGCATGGTTCCAACACAGTCAGTTTTCAAGGTCTTTAACCTTTGATCCAGAGCTGGCAAGTTTAAAAATTTTCCATCCACAATGTGCGGCCCTTTTTCAGCAATGGCTCCACAAGTGACAACACAATTGCTGCTGTTTTGTTTGTGTCAACTGAAATGAATGCTGTCTGGAACACAGTGTCTTTGCCAGTATAAATTATAAAGGATCACAAGTACCCCGAACTGGACTCACATAGTTCATATGACTTGATTCCAAATTTGG
>Ga0123352_10008619_pt1 | contig 15873 bp, 14 predicted proteins | sample TergutLab28metaG_FD_89700 | JGI IMG/M metagenome (GOLD analysis project Ga0123352, IMG submission 89700) | Labiotermes labralis P1 segment gut microbial communities from Petit-Saut dam, French Guiana - Lab288 P1 | ecosystem: Host-associated > Arthropoda: Insects > Digestive system > Gut ... | reverse complement strand
TTGGAGAAATTTTAAATCCATTTTTAATCAGATAATGTGATTTTAATGGTTTTACAAGTATGTGCAATTAGTTGGTCTTAATAAATATTGTTCTCACATTGCACGGTAATAAAATGAAAGTAGACCATGACCACTTGCTGCACATATTTTTCAATTCATTATTTACTGATCTATGTATTCTAAGCTGCTGAAGTGTAACTGAAGCATAAATAAATGAAATAAATATAGTAAATATGTTTAACAAGGTGCTTACATGAGTAGTAAAAATGAGCTGTATCAGAAGTCTGCTGTTTTTGCCTGGTGAAGATTGTCAGTATCAGACTTATAAGTTGGTCATCATTATACAAAAAGGCTTTGAACTGTGCTGTATTTATGCCATAGGAAGGTTCAAGGAAACCAGGAGGCAGGAAATTGAATGGGACACACAAGCTTCTGTTCTATACTGATGATGTTAATTTATTTGGTGAAAGCATACAGACAATAAAGGAAAAAATGGAAGTGTTTTTGGTTACAGTAAGAAGATTGGTCCAGAAGTAAATGCTTAGGATGCTAAGTATATGTTCATGTCTCATGAACAGAATGCAGGACAAAATCACAGTGTTAAGATATGTAATAAACCCTTTGAAAGTGTGGCAAAGTTTAAATATTTGGGAACAAACCTTACAAATCAACATTGCATTCATGAATAAATTAAGAACTTGTTGGACTCAGGAGGAATGCTTGATACCATTTGGTCCAGAATCTTTTGTCTTCTGGTTTACTGTCAAGAAATATGAAGTTGAAAATATACGGAACTGTAGTTATGCTTGTTGTTTTGTGTTGGTGAGAGAAACTTGATCTCTCTCATTGAGGGCAGGACAAAGGCTGGGGTTATTTGAGAATACGGTGCAGAGGAAGCTATTTGTGCCTAAGATGGACAAGGTAGCAGGGGCTGGAGGAGATATAATGAGGAGCTTCATGATGCTACTCCTCACCAAATATAATTTGGGTGATTAACTCAAGAAGAATGAATGAGCAATGCACATGGCATTGTGGGGGAAAGGAGGGTTTGACTGGGGAAACTGTATTGAAAGAGGCCATGTGAAAGACATAATCATAGATGATACTGAAATTGATCTTGAAGGAATGAGATGAGGGGATGGAGGTATGGGGGTATGGGCTGGATTGATCTGGCTCAGGATGGTGATAAATGGTGGGTTGTTGTGAACACAGCTATGAACTTACAGGTACAATAAAATGATAGAAATCTCATGGCTAGCTGAGGAACAGTTAGCTTCTCAAGAAGGACACAGTTCTATATAGTGAGTGAGTGAGTAGTGAGTGAAAGAGGCAGGTGAGCAGGTGGGTCATTCAGTCAGATATTCAAGACCATAGTTGGTATATCTGCATATGTAGGTAAAAGAAAAACTGCTGTACTCTATAGTTGGCCTACAGTTTAAAAAAATGTGTGGAGGGCCATTGTGGTGTTTTATGCTCAAAATGGAATCTCTACAGAATTAAGTTAAAGCGAAACATTGGTTTAGACACCATAATGGCAGACAGCAAAGGCCAGAAATTAAATATTCAAATTCATATGCTAGCTCATTCTAACTGGTAGATGGTAAAACATGTCAAGCATCCAGGCTCAGCACTTTGTTTTCTGTTTCTCCTCATGTATGATGTCAGTGGTCTGCCCCAACATCACGTCTCATTCCAAACATAGATATGTATTTATCCAAATACAAGAACCCACCCCTTCACAGTCTTTAGTTTTGGGGAAAATATGTGTGCAGTATGTCTTGAATTTTTGTCACCATGGTCGAGTTTGAAGCAGGTACCATACTTGGAGGCATGAAGTCACAAACAGCATTCAGATATGTTGCCATTTAGGGCCTCTAAGAGCACTGATCCTTCCTTTACCTGTATTTTTTGAGATTTGCAAAATATGAACTGCTTTCAAAAAGTAAACATGATACTGAGCTTAAGAATAGCATGGCCTGAGTAGGCATCATGCACGTGGGCACGATCTGCATGTTGTATTGCTGCATGAAATCTGGTTGTTGTTCTGCCAGTGCATGTTCCCAGTCTCAGCATGCCGACTGCAGAAGATACTGCTGACACACAACCAGTACAAGAAGTTCGTGAGCGCTCAACCTCACATCTCAGCTCGACAGCAGCAAGCCAGTCACCACCTTCATCGGCAGCATCCAGTAAGTAACAAGTGCCCAGACTTTCAGAAACTGTGTCTACAGATTGGTTCTGATTCAGCTGCAAGCATGTGTTTGTCACTTATATTAACTGATTATGTAGCCCAATTTTTTTTTCATGTCCCCAAAATTTCAGTTCAGAATTATTGATGGTTTTGTTCCACCAAGGTCCCCCCCCCCCTCTCTTCCCCAGTGTAGACTAATTTAAAGAGTATAATTTGTATTTTTTGCTGACACTTTTGGTTATAAGAGTGCAGCTTCTTTACAAAAAATTGCTTGGTTTTTTTTTTAAATAACGACATGAAGTAATCCAGAGCTTATTGTTTACATCTCCAAGTGCTATTTGCATTTATTGGAAGGTGCACTTGTATTTTGCTGACCTGAAAACATTTAATGCACATGTGATGTTATCATGACACAGGTCACACTATTCATTTTGAACTAGCAGTGCCATCAGTACAAAATCTGTGTTCATGCTTATGTTCAGTAATGGAGAGACTTCTGGAAGTAGTAGTAGGTTATCACATTCATGATCTACATATAAATGACAAAAGTGGTCTGTTGTGATCACTGCTTCCTGATTGAGTAAGAAGTTAGTTAGGCAACACGTAAAGGCATATGGTGGATTGGGATGTACTAGGATTATGACGCAAATTTGTGATGCAATAGCCTTCTGATGGATCATAAACTGGGAGCATAATATAGTGAACTTGGTAGCTTAAATGGTTTGCTGTATAGGTACTGCTACTACAGCAAAATTCCTTTAAACCATCATGTGATAATCTGGAAATCTTAATAATCTGGCACTTGAGGAGAGTAGTTCTTAATACTTTTTGCCAGAGAAGGAGAGTTTCGTCATTGAAGCAGGTAGATTTCAGGGACATGTTGAAAAATACCCTCAATGTCTGTACATCAACCGTCATGGTATGTCCTGACCCCTTATTTCCTATTCCATTACCTTTGAAGATATATGAAGATTCCAGAAAAAACAGAAGAGGATTCTCATAACCCTAAACCAGCAGGTGAAGGAGATATCCAAATGAAATACTCCTGGTCAGTTACGCAGCCCAAGTTTCAGAACAGTAACAAAAAAGTTACCTGTATGAATTTACATCAGTATAGGTGTCTTCTGATAATCTGGCACCTGTTCAGTCCCATGGGTGCTGGATTAACAGAATTTTACTTTCTCTGGATCACAAGGCCATTGTGACATGATTTTGGATTGTGGTCAAAAAGTTTGATATCCAGTGTGCTAGATGGAGTTCAGCGGTCAGCTTCACACTCCCGGCCAGTTTATCCCCAAGGGAGGAGCCTGTGGTACCCATTGTGGGATGCCAGGTGGCACTTGTAAAAAATCAAGATACTTGCAAGACAGAAGAATGTGCCTGTTTCCTCTGCCAGGAATTGAACCCCAGTACCTTTGTCGGCCAGTCCACAGCATAGTCTAGGAGTGGCCACAAACCAGCTTGCACACACAACACTGGTGTAGCTCATGCAAATTGCTTGTATAAAAAAATATTCAGGTAGTTAACATGCACACGAGGCTGACAGTGAACAGTGTTTTACAGGATTTTCTCAGGAAAGGAGACTCATGATTAACTGGAAGTAGCCTAATTTAGTTAGATGAACAGAACTAAAAAGCCTTCAAATAGGGATAGAATATTTATTAGTATATTCGAATGCAGAACAGACCAATAGCCTAATGCGTCTAGTAGAGGGAGCACCTTGTGTCACCAAGAAGAAATGCAAGCTGTATTCTCTTAGGCAGTGAGCAGTGTTGGTACTCTACATTTGACTTTATGAATAAAGATGCAGCTGTTGCCTAAATTGTCTTCTGAAGTGCTGCTTCTGAAGTTTATCTAGCAGGCCACCCCCCAGCCTAGTAACTATGGGAACTGTGCTATCCCACCTCGTTTCCTTACTAGGTTTTCAGGTCAGTACTATTTTGAAGTTGCTAATGGTGTAGTAATATGTCATAATTGTGGAATGTGTGTTAAAAATTAAATCAGAAAAACAAGCCTCACTGCGATACAGTGTGGTGGCTTAGAAATTCGGCATACAATATGTCCAAAAGTGCTAATTTATGCCATTGAGTATACAGTCTAATATTACATCATTGCTGCTTCCTGTTACTTGAGGCACTTACAGTGCATCCATTATGCAGACACAGTTTGTATCACTTCAGCTTGCTGTATTAGTTATCACTTGATATTGCCATTATGTTGGCATGCCACATTACCATTTTGATTTTTTCATTTGTAATAGCTTGCTTTGCCTGTGCCTATTTTGGGTTTCTTAATTCTAACAAGGGATCAATATCTTGAGACCTGTCATCACTGTAAGTATTACATTGTCATGCCCAATCTGTTGTGGAACAACCACTCCATAACTGTGATATATTAATTTTTGTCAGATGGATGGTTTTTGACCAGAATGCCATCTTTTCTTTTAACAAGAATTATTTCATTTGTTTGTAGTCACAAAAATTGTTTGTGACTGTAAATGGTGATGTGACTTTGTGGATTTTCAAGCAACACTGAAAGGCTTACTGTATGAGGCAGTGGTTGTACCATGGGGTTTGTATGGCATGGTTCCGTTATTCTTTGCTACACTGTGAAAATTCAACAGCTCCCCGGCTTAGTACTAAGGAGTCAGGATCGGCTTCTCTGGATCGCAAGAAGGACCGTGCCCGCTCCAAATCTCCATTCCGGAGCTTCCGTTGGAGGAAGGGATCTAAAAGCCCAACTACAGGTGCTGGGGCTCACAGTGATGATGAAGCAAATTTGGAACGGGCTGCAGGTGAGGTGTTGGATTGGAGGCTGCGATGTCATCCACCAAATGTGTAGTAGTAATACGATAATTGAAGTCATGCAGTTCCTAAAGTAATTAAGTGTTAGTACAGTAAGTGGTTTAAAAGCAATTACATTAAATATGAAGGTGAGCTGAAGAACAATTTCTCTGCTCACATTTTTAAGTTTTTGTAGATTTTGTCAGAAGAAAAACATACCTACCTTAAAATGTATTCTTTGGAGTGATATAATTGTAAATTGTGTGCATAATCACCTCTGGCTTGAGACATGTATGCCTGCGTGAACAAGTGTTTGAGATCCACTCCATTAAAACTGATGAAACTGTAACTTTACATTGGCTGTAACATGACAGACTCATAATGATTACTTTGGAGATGGTCGTGAAGTTTTGAAAAGGGTAAAAGTTTCGTGGTGGTAAGTGGGCTGTATGGTGGATAAGCTGGTGAATTGCAGATCCTTGATTTCTTCTTGCATTTGAAAATGGGTGAGGCTTTGAATTACCATGATGAAGAGCAACACTTATTTTCTTGTGGTTACAAAAGCTGATCATTTTCTTTGGCTTCAGAGTTTATCATAGCATGCAACATTGACTGTTCCATTACTAGTCTCACCAGTAGGGTCCCTAAACACAGTCATCTTCAATTTTCTACCTTAATCTCAGAGCTTCAAATTCTGATGGTTGCAGTGAATTTCACCATTATTCACTTGACTGATTTTTTTTAAGTCTTATCTATGGTTAAAGTGCTGTGCAGGTATTCATCTCAGTGGTGAATATGTGAGCCACCCTTCTGGCACAAACCTTTTGTTATGTGTCTTGCTTTCTCTTTAGAGATTTCAAACATTACAACAGTTTTCTTTTGTGAGATTTGAAGTTGTCATAGCAGTGTTGATGAAGATTCAAGACTGTGGGATGTTACATAATGTAGATTGATAAATACCCATAGTTATCGTTGTTTTGGAGGAGTCTGGTGCCGCTGGCTTTATGGTTAAGCAGTTGAAGAAGATTAGATGTATGGAATGCTTGACCCACTTCTGCACCTCCCTTTCTCTTCCAGCATAATAATTGCAATGTGTCGGTCTGCCTTTGGGCACAGTGCCGTTAACAAGACCTAGCTGTGCAAAAGCCCGTAGAATCCTTTTATAGTCATGCTGATGTGCAGTGCTGCACTTTGCCATTCACTGACTGTAGTGCATTGTTGCCAACTCCTGCTCTGAGAAAGTTGGGTTCTACATATGGTCTAGTATGTTTAAATGATGTTATCAAGACAGAGACTAGAAATTGGCTGACAAACTTGGTGGCTTTGTCCTTCTGTGTTTGCAAACAACAGAGCTCCCCATTCTCATACAGATATTTATGCAGTGGTTGTTATCTTGGACAACAGTAATATCATATGTGAATATTTATTTGTGTTTTTACAACTGCTAGTCATCACCTTGCTGTAGTGGGTGCCGTTCTGTTTCATTCTTTTTATATGAATTTGTCTGAAGATTTTGTAGTACGTACATGTAACATATTGTGTGTACATGTTACGGAGATACTACTGTAATTCCTGTGCATTATTTATATTTTCTCCACTGTCTGTATACTGTTGAAATGTGTGCAATTTCCAAATCTGCTGGAACATTTCCTCCAGTTAATACAGTCTTTGAATAAGTTTCTTAATATGTAATTGTTACTTTTGGGGTTTATGCACATTGTATGTTGAAGTTGTTGCAGTGTTTGGTATACATTGCAGTTGCCATCATCAGGGTGAAAAAGGCAGAAGCACTAGTAAGGCCATCCCTTGCCAGATTTCATCTTAATCCAATATAGACGGGCATGGTATGCCTGCAGGCTCTTGTTATCTTATATTATGGCATTTAACTATATTTGTAGCCCAGGTCAAGAATAACAATGTTACCAAATTCACATGTGCAAGTTGTCATTAATTCCGTATGACATAAAACTGAAGCTGAATTTAAGTGAATTAGTATGCCTTTGACTTGCATAAGTGTGATGTTATATACAAACTAGCAGCATATCCATCATGTGATGGGCTAATATAGTATTCACATGCTTCCCCATAGCTTCTTGCATCATTTATTTCTTTATTCTTCTAGCATATCAAGTGTTCATTTCAGTTGTTGGAGTCCTGCCGTGAAGGGTATTGTGTAAGGTAGATGCAAATTATAATGCTTTTCTAGTTGTAACAATAATAATACCGAAATATTGGATGTTGCATATCATTGTGTGCAATTTATATTGCTTGATCTAGATTAACAGTAGAGCTCATCAACACCAACAGATAGGTACTGTAGGAGAACCATAAGGAATTTAGCAAGTTGTGTTTGAAATAATATGTCTTTTGTTTATTGACAAGGTTCTTTTCTCCTTTATTCAGATACAGGTGTCCACAAATGCAGCTCTTTGTGTACTTTGTAACTACTTGTACATATGTTTGATAGTTGCTGTGTTTTGTATGGAATATGGATTATGTATATGTTCAGAGGCACCCTACCAAGCGCTGTTGCTGTTTTGTGTGATGAGCACCAACTGCTGTGGGTCCAGCCTGGCCCCATTGTAGCATTAATACTTATATTGCTTATATTATACCAGTACCATCAGAATGAATATGGCTGTAATTCAGAATGTTCAAGATCCGAATCATACATTCACTGCTTTCCTCTTAATCCTCATAATTTCATTAATCAGTTAATCTCATTCACTACTGCTACTGCCACTGCCACTGCCACTGTGATTGTTTTTGACAATGTCATTTCCTGATAGGAGCAGTGATGACCTGTTTTGCATAGTTCATCTGGTTTTTGTGAAAGTGACTTATAATGTCATAACATAAGCTCTGTTGAGAACATGCTGAGGTTTTCTACAAAAGGCTATTCTCTGTCAATAAGTATTATAGAATTGTCACTTCTAGCAGCAAGTTCACTGTGTTAGCTCATTATGTACTGCCTTGCAGAACGACCCAGCCCTGGTGCAGAGGAGGACCAGTATGATGGCAATCTGGTGCGAAAGCATGAATGGGAGTCAGCCGCAAAGAAGGCATCAAATCGGTAAGTCCAAGACACAAGTCCAGAAATGCATACCCATTCATAATGGGCAAGTAACAGAACAATAACAGGTATAAAAATACTTGTATGCAATGTACTGTATGACAGAATTAGTGGATTTTCAGAGGCTGGAGAACATCATTTGTGTTGCAAGAGCCCAGATTGAAAGTTCTTTAATATGACCTGTGAGGGCGTGCAGTGTGCCATTTACAGTATGATTAATGGCAGTATGTACTGGACCAGCCACATTCATGATACAGACAATACAATTTCCTGGTAGGCTTAAGCTTAGCTTTTTATGGGTGTTCTTTCTTCCTTACTTCCTTCCATCCTTGATGATATGATGAAGATGATGATGTGTTGACAAATAAGATCTATAACCACTTACTCAGAAACAACATTTCTCCCAGCAGAACAGAAAGGCTGTTGCAGAATGTCTAGGGGATGTAAGGACCAGCTGCTGGAGAGCAAGATGATTACATCATTAGCGAAGAAACATCAAAGGCATCTATGTATGGCTTGGACTGAGTATGAGAAAGCGTTCAACATCCTACCACACACCTAGGTAGTTGCTGTCATGGAGATATACTGAATATATCCAACAGTAAGACGAATTGTGGAGGCATTGAAAGAATGGAAGACTGAAAAGAGGCTCTACCACACAGAAGGACACATCAGAACAGGAAAATATTCCAAGGTGACTCCTTTTCTCCATTACTGTTCCCTTCATCACATATGCCACTAACCAACATGCTCAATAAACCAGGAGCAGGGAATGAAATCAAAGGAAAAAATAAAGTCAGCAATGTATTCTAGATGGACAACTTGAAGCTGTTTTCCAGAGATGAGACCAAGTTACAACAGGAGTTGACCATTGTAAAAACATTTATCAGTGACATACAAATGGATTTTGGCCTAGACAAATGCACCACAGCAGTTTCCAAGCATGGCAAGGTACCTCAAAGCCAAAACATTAGTCTCAATAACCAGACAGTAATAGGGAACATGGAGGTTGATGAGACCTTTAAGTATCTGGGTGTAGAAGAAGGTGATGGTATTGACAACAGCCAACTGAAGAATGCCCTAGTGAAGAAATATTACCGTTGGGTCCAGCAAATTCTCAAGACACAGTTAAAATTGAAGAACAACACCACAGCTTTCAACATCTTAGCTGTGCCATTCCTAGTTTACAGCTTCAGAATAGTCAGCTGGTTAAGGAAAGAAATTGAGAAGATAGATTGAACAATGACAGATCTTCTTGTTGATGGACACTACCTCAAAAGACAAAATGGAGGAGGATGTGGATTAGTTGAACTGGAGTTCGCACGTATTGCTGCTATTGTTGGTCTCAGCAAGTACATTGAGCAAGGCAACAATAGCTTTATCAGATTAGTGCAAGAATATGATGCCAGCAAAGCCAAATATTCTCTACAAAAAGAAGTCCAGCACTTAAAACAAGAATGTAGAAGAACTCAAGAGCAACCCATTGTGTGGACATTTCAACTGGGAGCGTGAAAGACCCTCAGTAGATAAAGACAAATCCCTAGTGTGGTTATGTAGCTTAGGCCTAACGGAAGAAGTGGAGAGTTTAATGACAGCAGCCCAAGATCAAGCTCTCAATACGCGTTATCATCAGAGGAACATCATGAGGCAACCAATTGAGAGGAAATGTAGGATAGGCTGTAAGGCAAAACACTCACTCCTGGGCACTACAACCCATGTAGGGTCTAGGCCGACTCTAGAAGTCGCCTCCAATCGTCTCTGTCCTTGATCCTCCAATTTCCAACTTCCAGCCTCTCCGCATCCCTCATCACTCCATCCATCTGAGGTTTGGCCTTCCCATTCGCCTTCTGCCCTCCAACTTGTCCAAGGTGATTTTCTTACATGGCAGATTATCTTGCATTCGTACTATGTGTCCTGCCCATCTAAGCCTGGTTATCCTAATTGTTGTTACCAAATCAGTCTCATCATACAGACGATACAGTTCTTCATTGTATCTTGATCTCCATGTTACCCCTTCACAGATAGGTCCATAGATTCTTCTTAGTATTTTTCTCTCAAAGACTCCAAGACATAATTCGCCTTACTCAGAACCCATGTTTCCGCCCCATACATCAGGACTGGTTTTATTAATGTCTTATATATAAGCACTTTATACTTTCTACTTATGTTTTTAGCTTTAAGTATATTCACCAATCCAAAGTAACTTCTATTGGCTAATGTAATTCTTTTGTTAATTTCGGCAGAGGTATTATTGTCGGCTATAGTTAATGTTCTCAAATACACAAAACTGTTGACGCTCTCAAAGGTCATATGATTCACCTTAAAGACATTCTCAACGTATTTCTTCTTGGTGCCACAAGTCATGTACTTAGTTTTAGCTTGGTTAATTTACAATCCCATCCTTCTTGCAGCTCTATCCAATGCTGTTGTAGCCTCTTGAAGAGATTTCGGGGATCTACTAATAATATCATTATCATCTGCATATGCTAATATCTGCACTGATTTGTAAAATATATTATCACGCTGGTTTATGTTTGCGTTATGTATTATCTTTTCCAGTGCGCTGTAAGGCAAAAGAACACACAAAACATATTGTTGCAGGATGCACAACACTTACACCATCTGAATATCTAATTGACACAATAAGGTGGCTGGTTACATCCACCAGATGATATGTAAACATTTGGGGTTGCATTTTACTGACAAGTACTATGAACATGTACCTAATAGGGTCATAAATGTCAAAGATACCACTCCTATGTGGGATGTAACAGTCATCACAGATCAAACAATACTAGCAAACTGACCTGTTATAAAAAGTGTTCCCATTACAGGCCTGGTGTGGCCCAGAGGGTGGGTAGAATTATAAACAAAATACTTAATACATCAAATAAGGTCATTAGTTACTGTTGCATTCCATTGGTGGAGATGCCACATTCATTGTGTTACAGTATCATTGCTACTCAGTATGCTGTGAAGACAAAGCTAGGTTCCGATGAGGGATGACCCATGATGTTTATATCAGCCATGTTTCATTTCTGTTGTTGCTATTGAAACGTTTGATTTGGCATGTTCTCAATTACATAAGGTCCTTGGTCTTGAAATGTTTAGATGATGCCTACAGTTATGATGTCCTTGTTCTGCACACAGATCATGGGACAAACTGTATGTAGTACTGCGTGGTAGTTCACTCATGTTCTACAAAGACCAGAAGAGTTACAAAGCAGCTCCTGAAAGTTATTTCAAAGGTGAGAGTCCGGTTGATCTGCGTGGAGGATCTGCCAAAGTAGCTGATGACTACACAAAGAAGAAACATGTCTTCAGAATCAAGTGAGTCATAACATCATAACATTTTTTTTATTACAAGAGAAATTTCAGAATGTGTTAATGATAATTTGTGTGAGTAATGATCTTCAACGCTGTGGAATTGCTTCAAGTCCAGAGGAAAGGTCCATAAAGTAATTGGAATCTCTTTCTGTATTTTAGAATATCTAAGAAAGAATAACCAAAAGTAACTGACTTTATACGGTAGAGCAAAGTCATTTTTGGTAAGCTCTTACTTGGCTGGACAAGAAGTTCAATGCCATTTATGGAATGTGGGAAGTTCTATAATATTGCTTACAAGACCCACCATTTGACTATACTGTGAGATAGCTGAATCCATTCTATACATGATTTTAATGTTATCATCCCATTTTCACATGTGTCTCAGTGTTCTCTTTTTTGAGATTTATCAGCAGAAATTTTGTATTTATTTTTCAGGTTCAGGTCTTTACCACCACTACCTTTATTTCATTACTAATGTGGAATGTTTAAATTGTAAAGCCCCTGTCGTATGCTGTTTACCACCATCCTCATGATACTTCTATTCATTTTATGAATTTTTCTGTGTTGTGTATTGCAGGCTAGCAAATGGGGCTGAGTACCTCTTCCAGGCACGTGATGATGTTGAGATGAATGAATGGGTTCGACGTATAAGTGCACAATGCGACCTCCATGGGTCAGCTGAGCCTTCACGTTCCCAGACACTCCCTGCTTCTGGTGAGCGCAAGGATGAACCAAAGCGTAGGAGCTTCTTCACACTGAAGAAAAAGTAAATATAGTTTTTTTACTCACTCCTCAGACTGTAGTTATATGTGCGGTTGGAGAAAGTGTTAAGAATGTGAAGATAGAGAAGAGTACGAACTATGCAGTGATATGTAAACATGACCAGTTTAAGACATGATGAGAATTAATTTCCCTGTAATATAATCTGTTCATATACCTTATATAACCTATTTTTATCTTTTAAAGACACATATGTTAGCCATAGTACTGGGATAGAAGGAAAGAGTATTGTTTAGCTTAGGTATATCACACTAGCTTTGCTTTGGCAGTGAAACATAAGGTATGTGGTTACAGTAAAACCCCAGTTGCCTTGGTGTTTGGGGTTTTTGCAAGGTTTAAAGTGAGGAAAAGTTGTGTGCTTTACTATCACATATTCTGTAGTTTACTGCCTCACCACCAGGGTGCTTAAAGACATAATGATCCTAAAATGGAAGGGGGTTTAAAGATACTTGAAGATCATAAAGTGGAAGAGATCAGATCTTTAAATTCACAAAAATTGCTTGCACAGACTGAAGTGGCTGTAGTTTCTGCAGCGTAACCAGATTTTATATTCAAGTCTTATAATATCTGCAGAGGATGAACATGTAATTTACATGGGTTCGGTCATTCACCTTGGTGATGTAGTTTTTCAAGCCCTCTGAACAGAGACCAGCATCTCTGTAGTCTCAACATGCAAAGCACAGCATAAATTCACTGTCGCTCGGTTTCAAGCCCATAGTAAAAGTCTTGGGTTTGTAAACCACTCTTCCCTTTCTTCTGTGATTTTTTTGTGTGTTTTGCATGGTGGGTGGTCTTGGTTACTATATTTTCTTCAAATGCTTTGTCCAAAAAATAGTTTCAGGTCTCATTTTTGTCCTTTGCTGTGCTATGGGATCAAAATCTGTCAGTGAAATCTTTTTTCCTGTGATTCTATACTGTATGGCATATCTTCCTATTACAATTCTTGTGGCTTACACCACTGTCAACCTCTCATCATTGCATAATATTCTGTAGGCCTTTTTAGTATTGCTGTCTGCAGCTAATAAAACCCTTTTGTATAGCTTTTGTCAAAATTTTCTGTTACTAGAATCTGCAGCTTTGGAAATAAGAGTATTGTTTTGGGGGGTCTTAAGACTGCCTTTTGTTAGTTGTATGTAAGTAATCATTCATGAAATTGTTACTCTTATCTTGGTATATGAATAAACAGTATCAGCCCTGTGACACATTATAAATACTTTGCTGATGGTAGCATAAAAGAGAACCTGTTGATGTGTACAATACAGAATTTCGCCCGACTCAGTTTGCACTGAATATACACGGGTATAAGGATGAATCATTGTAGTTTTTCACATACATTACATTGATTCCATTGAGTTATAAAAATAGAGGTGCCTCTGTGCTAAAGTGATAGTTGTGATGCAAAGTTTTGTCATTAAAAAATGTCAGGATATTTAACCTTAAATAAAATGATCATTAAGCTGCAAAAAGTTTGTCTTACAAGTATCTGTAAAGAAAATAAGTCATGCAAAGAACATACAAACTTACACACATTGCTGATATTCTGAATATATGAGATGGCAAATATGATATGCAAGCCTGCAGTAATGGAAGCATTGAAGGGTTTAGTTTGGAATGAGTGCTAATAAATTCTTTCCACCTCCCATACCACACTAGCACAGAGTGCCTGACTAAATGTATACCCATTGGAAACCTCCTGTTTACGTTTTTCCTAAAATTTTGATGTCACTGCAGCTTCACTCCTGCCTCTTTAATACAGTGTCCACCTAGGAATCCACTCATAGAACATAATGAACAATCTGCATTTTGTAATGTAACTTTTTGCATCGTAAAGAAGGTGTTGGCAATGAACCCTTGTAACTCTCGGGCATGATTGACACATGGTGAACATAGTATTACACATTGTGTGAAGATTTTTTTTCTAGATTTTGCCAGTACTGTGTACCGGATAATTTCTTTAAGGTCATCCTCAAAGCGCGATGTTATAAATGTTGTACACGGATGATAGTCACGTGGCATCAGACCAAGTGGCTGAACAGTCTACAAAGGAAGACTGAATTATTCAGTCCCCAAAAATGTTACATTAGGTGGCCGTTGAATTTATGGCTGTATGGAAAGTTGCTGGAAGTACCTGCATTTATTCTCCTAATGACGTAAATTTAAGAAAAGATGGTGTGATAATTTATCCATTATATCCTTCTGAATTCATTGTATCTGTAAAGAAGATGTCTGATTATTCTTGTTTTGCTGAAAGTACACCTTTCTTCAACTTAATGTCATGTTACACCACCTCTTGTAGCATGTATTGGTCTGGGATTATGTGCTGACCAGTATTTATTTTGAGTAGTTACATGGTCGTGTAAGTAACCTCATCTGTAAAATAAGGTGGCTTCACACTACACACTACTTCACAAAAGCTATTACACAACTGTGCTCTAACAACAGAAATTTTTATGGACATTTATTTATTCTGAGTGGAATTGAAATTGCTGGAAGCCAGCTTCTAAATTTATTGTAACACTTTTTATGTGGTTTATTTATTGTATAGTTTTCCACAATAAAGACCCTCTGTGTTACACTGTACTTTATATTCACAAACAGCTAAGTCTGTTGTGCACAGCTTCTGAACATGGACTGATCTTAAAACTTGCTGATAGGTGTGGCTAAGCTTAAAGAAGTGCTTCCACAAATGCCCAGAAATCAGACTACTGGGAGTGAGTGATATATAGGTGGATAATACAGCTGATAGCATATGTATCACTTTGCAATGGACATGCTGTACCCCCCATTCTTGTTTAAACCTTGTGTTTTTGCATTATGTTACACAAGACATTATCATATGTGTTCATTCTGAAGTTAATTGTGATTCAAGATAGAATGTACCCAGATTCCGAGACACCCTGCAAATGTATGTAACTATATGAATTTTCAAATCATATGATTATTTAGTGGTATAGTTTGCTTTTTGGCCCCCTCTGTGGGATGTGTGACTGTCTCAAATGTTAGTGCTCAGCATATAAGTAGGAATGCAGATCTTTATATAACATCTTGTATTACTTACATGGAATTTGAGTCATTCCTTTTAATTCTCTATGTGTCCATTGCTACAGCTTATGTCAGAACCTGTCACATATGATCCTATTCAGAGAGCGCAGTAACAAAAGTAACTGGCAAGGTAGCCTCTGTTACCTGAAGAACTGTGTAAAGAATAGAGTTCATGTGTTTAGCGTATTACCTCATATGGAAATGTAAAGACAAGTGCTTAAAAACTTACAAGTATTGCCATTGAGAAGATTTGGATTTGTTCATATTCAGGAGGCAGTGAGTTCAAATCTCTGCCCAAAGATCATGTAGCCTGCTGAGGATTTTCATGGTTTTCTTTAGTTCTTAGAGACATATACTGAAACATTGCCTTCAAATGGGCCACATTCTTTTCCTTTTGTGCCTGAGTTCATATTTTGTAGTTGTCCCACAATTTTGATGCTGTACTCTATGCAGTTAAGAAAACTTTATTACATAACCCAAGAAACATTGATTTGAAATAATTTTGTTCTGTTGAGCTTAATGAACAGTACAAAAAATAAAATGTTTTAAAAGTGGTAAGGTGTAAAAGCTTAATATTTGTACCTTTTTTTTTTTTTTTTTTTTTTTTTTTTTTTTTTTTTTTTTTTTTTTTTTTTTTTTTTTTTTTTTTTTTTTTTTTATTTTTTTTTTTTTTTTAT
>Ga0123352_10008617_pt1 | contig 15877 bp, 10 predicted proteins | sample TergutLab28metaG_FD_89700 | JGI IMG/M metagenome (GOLD analysis project Ga0123352, IMG submission 89700) | Labiotermes labralis P1 segment gut microbial communities from Petit-Saut dam, French Guiana - Lab288 P1 | ecosystem: Host-associated > Arthropoda: Insects > Digestive system > Gut ... | reverse complement strand
TGAAATAACTCAACAAATAAGTCGCAAGCTCCTGAGGATGGATGTATTAACATCCGAAACATGTTGAGCATTAAATAATGAAATAAAAAAGCAAGTGACATCAAGTTGGTCTCACTTTATTCAACAATTAAACATTAAGCGGTATATGACCCGGCTTAGGTGGTTAGATGCTGTCTACCCACCGCAGAGGTCCGATTTCAGTCCGAGACCTTTCTGTGTGGCATTTGTGGTGGAAAATGTGGCACTGCGGTGTGTTTCCTACTAGTTTTTCGGTTTCGTTCTGTCTGAATAACGTTTCACAAATTATTCGTCCCTGTTCAGGCAGTTGCTACCGACACCGTAATCTTAGTAACTGCCGTCGTAATTAATCGTAAAAAAAAAAAGAAACACTGGATAAATGAATGTTCAATATACGGTGTCCAACCTTGTGTGTTCCGTGGGACCGGAAGCTGCGTAACACGTCTCTGTGAACTCAACGGAGGCATAAAGACAGTACCGCCCCTTGGGGAAGCAGTTGTTTCATACTGCAGACTCCCTGAGGATTGTGTGTCACACTTAGAGAACAGGTTACTGTTGTAGGTATAGGATCTGCTGTCGTTTTCCAGGCGACCCGTTGTTGTGTATCGTGCCATCTGTGAGCAGGCGACGTAACCTACGTGTTTGTGATCCAATAGTTCTACACACTAATATAGAGTAGTTTAGCGAACTTTGTCTGTTAGATGCAAGTGTCTACAATTCTACATTCATTAACCATCCCCACGCATTACGTCTGTAGCTAAGTGTACGCAGATGTTATTAGGATACATACTCGCATTCTGCATCTGTAAGTTTATCACCGTACTGTTTTAAGGACGCAGAACAGAAAGTCAGTCTGCTGCCAGCACATCCGTACACAAAGTAATACACCAGGTCTGAATAGGTGTGATATCGAAGGTTACTGTTTGTTTTAAGAAAAATGAAGTATCGGTCAACACGACTAGTAGATGTTACATCTGTAATGTGGTAATGTTCTTATTCTACAGAGGTTCATCTCAGTCCAGTGGTATAAAGTGCATAAATGGGATTGTATACAACTGTAATTATTCGTAGGATTGAGAAGTAAGATTTTTAGAGTTTTGTTAAAATACATGTTGCTCTTTTGATCAAATCGTATACAATAAAATAAAGTAAATGTAACGTTAAAGAGTTAAAAGATTGTTTTAAAATGTGTGTGGACTGTACTGTTGTGCCTTGACTTAGCAGATAAAAGATGACCTAGACTTCATAGCTGTCCTGCACGGTTTGATTTATGTTGGGTTGGCTGTCCGAGATTCGCCTCGTTTTGGAGTTTGCTTGTAGCTACTGGTGTCTGAATGGTGCTGATATTGTGTATGTGGTGCCTGTTCAGCTGTTCGGAAGTCACGTAAAAATTGTTACGGTTTTGTGTGTGTGTGTGTGTGTGTGTGTGTGTGTGTGTATACAAAATCCTTATGCACACTTACGTCCTACACACCTGGAAATACGGCGAATTAAGAGAATAACAAAACACCTATTTACACAGATTGTGTGCACCTGTCAGAAGTAGGTTTAGAGTGGAAGTCACTTTGTGGGCACTGTACTTACAGTTACCATAAATGTTGGAACTGACCCCCACGGACATGTGACCTTTTTTAATGTTTTGTTTACCATGCATCTCAGTTAAATATTAGTAACTGGCCAACTTAGTGCACAAATTCTCGTTTCATAATAAGTTTATTATATTCCTCTACACGTTTCGAGCACTTTTGTGCTCGAAACGTGTAGAGGAATATAATAAACTTATTATGAAGCGAGAATTTGTGCACTAAGTTGGTTAATTACTAAAATTATATGACGTAATGTTCCAGGTTTGACCCTTTCCCGCTGCCAGCACAGCACAGTGCATTACCCTTTTTGCGCATGTGCACATGGGTATGTGGCTCACTGAGACGTGGTGTGCTGTGAGTTAGTGAAAACTAATTTGCCCTTCTGTAGCTCGGGAAAGGCTGTGTTACGTCAGAAGGGAAGCACAAGGCGGGCAGCGGGCTTGAAAAGGAAATCACATAAATCGAAATATATACGAATGTTAATCATTCACTGATATTACCAATAGTTGTTGCCCTGGGCAGAGTAAGCCTGTAGTTTGACTAACAACAGTTAATAGATTGATGAAAATGTTTGCGTTATCTGAGGTTCCCACAGTGCTGCTTCTGAAGATTCAGATATTCCGAGATTCCACGTCGTGTCGCCTCGTATACAGTTACCGGCGTTTCGGAGGATTGTATCATCTCCATCTTCAGGGCCAATTTCATATGCTTTGCATCCGCGTTAAAGAAACTGCACGTCGTTTTTCTGCAGTCAAGTGAGCGGTGTGATGAGTCGATTAGCACAACTGTACAGTGTCGTGGTTCGTGTCGTTATGAGGTGGAAGCCTCTGCTTTCACTTGACGAAGAAAGCGTGCACGTGTGCACACACCAAGAAGTTCCCAGGAACTTATAAGGCGTACTGCACTTCTGTATAGCTGCCAGTCGAACTAGTGTTGTGTTTTTAACGCTTGCTTATAATACAACAACATGTTAACTGATGGGCTGCCGTGTTTTCTATTGATAAAATGGTCGTAGGATCGAATCATACCTCGTGCATAATTTTCTTGCAGTAAATCTAGTCTCTACGGTTTCTCGTAAACATGGAGTAAAATGGTGGGGAGACTTTCATTTTAATTTTGCTACTTCATGCCGTTGTTGTCGCATTTCTCTGCTCGTCTTTATTCAGATTTACAGTGAACACTGTAAGCAGGGCCCCTCGCACTGACTTTCTGTCCTGGTTTTCAGTATCTGCACCGTATTGTATGCAGAAATCAAGTGCAAGACACTTCTGTTTATAAAGTGATGTGTGATATTGCGGTTGAAATTGGATATCCAACACATACAATGTTTTATTCTGCGACCTAGGTGTCTTATGTGGAACGGCAGCCTAGGTGGCAGATACAAGGGACGCCAGTATTCACCGTGCTGAGTAAGATTCGTTGTAGAGTGACATAAGTGACACCCACTTCTATGCGACGTGCGTATTAACGAGTTGAGATTTGTCATACACCTTATGACTAAAGTAATCTTGAAAATGTTGTCTTGAGATGTAAAGATTTCACGCAGGATGGAGGTGAGAAATGCATACAAGATTTGCGTCGCTAAATCTTGGAGGAGGAGGCCACTTGCAATGCCTGGTCGTAGATAGACATATAATTTGAAAATAGAGGTTAAATAGGATGTGAATTTGTTAGTCGAGCGTAGCATTGAGTCCAGTGATGGTGTTCTGAGGACACGATTGTGGATCTTCGGGTTCTTTCAAGCAGACAGTGTCTTGATCTTGCATCATGGTGCTTATTGTGTGTTAGCATTATGCTGAAGTGCAGATGACTCTTTTTACATGAGCTGTATAGTACAGCGTGAATGGATTGCAGCTAATTGTACTGCAGTAATCTGCACCACATGTGGGATGGTTTCCAGAAGACGAAGGCAATGTCAGGTCTCATTCCAGAAAAAGATGAAGTTTGCAGCGGTATTGGCTGAGCCAGTTTGTTCGATACAATTATGTTGTAAAGTAGACCTGAAGTTCTTTGGGATTCTGAGGAAAGGTATAATGTATTTGGAATTATCTACTATTTGGACTTCGTCCATCGACCTTTTTTTAAAATAAAGATTGAAACAGCGTCTCTGGAGCAGTACATTTTGGTAGGCTTGCGCTTGTCACACGCAATATAGACGATTGGATGTATCCGTTGTGATGGCAGAAGTTGCGGCTGTGTGAGTTAGCCCCTTGTTTAACTGAACACCGCACGAAGTGTCGAGACTCAGGTGTTTCTGAGAGGGACTTCATATCCGAGGTTCTGATTGCATGGCCTTTCCGTTTGGCGCGTGGACTCTCCCCACCTTCATTCCCCTTCTACTTCTTCATGCTGACGATGTAGAAAACAGCCCAGAACACGGACGAATGCTGCTGCCCGAAATGGTGACGGAACGCGGCATTTTGGTTTTCATCAAGGAAACTCAATATGAAGCCCAAAATTGTGCCCTGTAAAGGGCAACTCATTTGCGCACCTCTGTGAAGCTGCTGGTTATGCAAGCGATACGGCTGGGATGCTATACAAAGACTGCAGTGGGTGCGACCTGATTCTACCAAATGCTGTCCTAATGCCAGCTGCCTCCAAGGTAGCTTAGATTAAGATGAATCTCAGTTATGTATAAAGATTCAACTCGCACCTCACAAAGACCACAGTACGCCTCTGTTAGAAAGACCGATTGGTGAAGGTTATAGAAGGGGATAAATGCTCTTTATCGCGAGAATTTACCGTAACACATACTCGTCACTACAATGTGTGGGAAAAATTAAGAGTTTTTAACGTTAAACCTGGTGGCACGTCTGTACTAAGCACTATTCTTTAAACGGTTGATTATCGTTAGGAAATCTGGTTGTGTAAAATACACTTTACCGTACTTAGGGTCTATCAGCACCATAGGAGGCACAGTACAGCTGACTGACGTGCTCCGCCACCAACTTGTCCTGCAGTGGTATGCTGAACGTACAGCCGATGACGAGCGAAAGGAGCCAACTGGGCTGTAGCCTGCCCGGAGAGCAGTTTCGTTCGGTGAGAGATACTGCGGCTGCAAGTATGTTGAATAAACGGTCGTGTACAGCCAATAGGGGGTGATCCTCCACTGCTGTTATGACGAGGAGCCAGGGGCGCCCCACCCATAAAGCCGAGCTGCCGCCTAGGGCGCCGAGTTAGGGTTTGGCTACAATGGGGCCAGAACCGACACAACACAGCAAATCGACATTTGTCTGGATATACATCGCCAGCAATGTGTGGTTACTTATAATCCGACATGTCTGTCCAGACTTCTACCTACAAAAGGACTTCTTTTTCCTTAGTCTGCTTATTGTAGCTGATGTGAAAGTTACGTGATGTACGCGTCTGATGATTGGGACGAATTTTTGCCCATGGGCAGTAACGTTTGCTGTACTGTACTTTAATTCATTAGTGTTATTATTTCCGTACTTACCCGTAAAGTTTAATTTATCACGTATTTAATCCCAAAGTTTTGGCTTGATCTCTCTCTTGTGGTAATTTGTTGAATCTTTTGTCCCCAAAAGGCGACATATCTCTCACAAGTTCTATCAGATAAGTTTCGTCCACTGCACGAATGCTCATATCATATGCTAACTGCATCAAGTTTCTGGCCAGATGGTCGGCTCGTGACAAACCTTCTGTTGGGCCAGACAGCGGGGGTTGCTGGAAGACAACACGCCAGTGGGATCGGGTTCAGTTCAGCCACTACCATACGCAATAAAGTGGTTGATGTTTACTTCCTTGTCTGGAGTCTGCCCAGACTGTTGTGTTGTGTCGGTTCTGGCTCCAGTGTAGCCGTACCCTTGAGTGGGACGCCAACTTAGTGCGAAAATATCAGATTGCAGTATCATAATTATTCAATTTCATACAGTTTAAAGTCGGACTTGTGCGCCTCTTGACTTAATTGTTGTGCCGGCTCACTGATTACCGAAATTGGCCACTGACTCCATATAGTATGTACAGATCATACAGTAGGTGAACCAGTTGATCTGATCTCAGAAACAGTGTTTGAACAAAGTAAATAGTTGTACTTCAGTACAGATATCCGTTTAAAACATGAAGAGAAAAGAGGCCCAAATTATTTTTATTGTTTACCAGAATCGTCAGATAAGGTCTTTACTTGTGGTGGAGGGTGGTGTCGGCCCTATGCTTTGCCGAGGACGTTAGTTTCTAGCAGCTAGTGTAGGGCCGCCCCACGAGGAACCGTGAAACAAGCGGCAGGTTACGAAACGTTAGCAGTTCGGTAGTGTCAGGAGTTCTGGTTGTATTCAGTTCTGAGTCCACTGTTTCTTGTTTGCTATCTAAAAACGTTAACATTAAAACGCACAATGCTATTATTTTGCCTGCTCTTCTGCATGGGCGTGAAACTTGGTCTTTCACATTAAAAGAAAGACATTGGCAGAAGGTGGTCGAGAATAGGGTGCTGAGGAGAATAATTGGACCTAAGAGAGAGGAAGTAGCGGGATGGTGAAGTAAGGAGGTTCGTGATTTGTATTAGGATGACAAAATCAGGGAGGATGAAACGGGCAGAGTGTCTGGCACGCGTAGGGTTTAAGAGACGTACATACAGCTGTTTGGTAGGGGAATCTGAAGGTAAAAGGTCATTTGAGTAATGTGAGGCCCGATTTGAAGCTAATATTAAAATGCATGTTACAGAAACATCATGGGAGGATGTGGATTGGTTTCACCTGACTCAGAATACGGAACAGTAGCAGGCTGTTGTCGGAACGGTAGTGAACTGTCGCATTTCGTAAAATGTAGGGAATTTCTTGACGATCTGAAAAGCAGTTTGCCTCCCAAGCGGGCAGTGCTCGAGGGGGTTGGAGAATTAAAAAACGCACCTTCTTATTTACTGGTTATTGAAACAAACTTGTGCTTAATAGTCAAATACAAGTCGTTCATGAAATGAGAATATACAAGTGGAGAATAAGAGGAAACTAAAACATTTGAAATTTAGGTTCAGTAACTGAGTAAAATCTGATATGTATGCAGTCAAAGCAAAGACTTTTCGAAAATTTTCGCCTATAGTCAGCAAAAAGGTTAAAAATAATTCATTGCATTTTATGGCCAGTTAAAAGACCGAATTTACTACACCAAAAGAGAATTGTTCAAATCCAGTGAGCGGACACGGTAGAGTATGTTTGCGCATTGTTATCTGAACGAGCTGGGCCCATTCATTTGGAGCCCCTCCCCTCAACGTCATGAAATAGGTTAATTACCTACTCTTCCTCATATAATGTTGTAAGGTCCGGTTACAATTTCCTGTCGCGGTTCCGTGTTTATGCGATAACGAGTGTACGGTTCCATTCCAACCCTTTTACCCATGTCTCATCGTTATTCGACTACTAATAAGCGAGCGAAAACACGAATATATACAGACTGCACTCGGGGAACTAGCGGACAGGACTCAGCGCTACCCTATCATGATTGACACATATATTGTCTGTGTGGAATGCCATCTACCAACTCGGTGAAAACTTGACGTGGTGATGTGTGTTTGTTGCACAGTGTACCTCCATTGTGTAAACCATACGGGTTGGGGGTTAGACCGAATAGCACAAAACAATAATGAAAACAATAGGAGTATCGGTGAGTGAAGGTTTGGGAATTACAGACCAGATATATATATATATATATATGTGTGTGTGTGTGTGTGTGTGTGTGTATATATATATATAGGAGATGGGGGGAGGGGTGATAGAGAGAGAGGGGTGTTGTATTTTACGATTCGGTAGGAAATCGGAGCAAACATGCATTGCATTTATGCTGGACACACGCTACCAGTATGTGTGTGTGTTTTGAAATCGTGCACTGCTGCGATGAATATGTATAGAGTAATTTATGGGTAGTTGCACAAACCAAATAAATGCATACCTGGCATTTTGGAAAAGGAAGGGAGGTGAGGGAATGGTGACGGTGAGAGGTAGGCGAGGTTTGAAGTGAGTTGTGAGGGGGTAGCGGTGGTGGTGGTGGTGGTGTAGTACATATTCATATATATAATTTCATCATAGTAAGTGGTGAAATTTTGGGCATGTATACCCTCGCTTCTGCGGACAGAGCTGGGCATGTGAACAGTTCGCAATAGTAGGGTGACTTTTTTTGTCTGTATTTCCCACCCTCATGCCCTGTCTAATTGGTAGTTAGGAACGTGGATGGTTGGCACTATATTACCCAAAAGCCTTTATTTTCTGCCGAGGCCAAATATATGGTTCACACTGTTTGCTGTGAACAATTGGCGAGCGCTCTCCTGCCCCTACAATGAACAGCCGTTGTCCAGGCAAAGACTATAACTACATAGGAGCTTACGTCACGATTCATTGTTGTGATTAATGCCCCATTCTCTGAGTTCTCTCTCTCTCTGTCTGTCTCTGTCACTGCTTTCTGTGCGAATTTTGTACGTTAATTTTTAGCTCATTAGTAGGTCATTTATTTCTTTTCACTTCACGTTTTTGAGATGCCTCCACTTCTAAATAAAGCAAAGTTAAATTAATTGGTGTGAGTAGTCATGTAATAAAACCTAAAACAAATGTCATGTGAAATTATAGTAGGAAGATGGATTCTGAAACAGTTCAACCAGGTTCCCTTTATGTTAATATGTCTGTGTTTGTAGATTTGTTTCAAAATGGTGTGTTACAGCGTTGTTATAATCCTATTAAAATGTGCAAAACATGAAACATTTTTATTCCAACTTTTGCATTCTTTAAAATATACGGACATGTTGATGTCGGAAATAATACTGTGTTGTTTTTCTATGTGAAAAACTACAGCAGGTTGTCGCCTTATATTTGGTCCTTAAGATGGAATTACAGCAACTATAAAAGTCCGTGGAACTCTGCGGGATTGATATTAATAAGCGGCTAGACGTGACGAACCATTCTTCTGAGTCCAGACTTGGCGCTGAAACTTGTAGTGACACCCAGAATTAGAGGCTTTGTTCTAACAGTTCTAACTGCTGTGTTTTCAGTACATGCGCAACGTATAATCAGATAAAGGCGGCTGTAGAAAACACTACATTGTAGAGTCGTTAGGAAACTCTGTGCGCGGCAGCATACGAAATGGTTGTAATTGCGAGATATACTTACCTGTCTTCAAGAACCTGGGTTTGTAAAAGGTAGAAGAAGTACTGGTCGTACTGTAACCTGCCATGAACACACAGAGGAGATAAACTTGGCGCTAGAGGGGGGTGGGTGATTAACCCCTCTCTGCGACCGCTTTACCAACAAAGATGACCCGGTACACATTGTATAGGCAGCTGGTTGGCCCCTGTGGCCGGTCAGGAAGGGTGCAGGAAATTCGCTACTGCAGGGATTCAATCCCCAGACCGTTAAGCCCGTAGCGAGTCGCTATACCGACCACGCTATCCCGGCCCAGTATGGGTTTCTAACATGCCTGTTTCTCCATAACTACAGCCGACAACCAAGAACCCGTGTCCTCGCGTTAACAGTTGGGCCGAAATGATTCAAAAGGAAGGAGAGCCAATGAGCAAGTTTAATTAGTAACTTTTATTTTGGAATAATATTGCTGTTACAGACTGTTTCAATCAAATAGGCCAAACATAAATTCTATTAGGTTTAAGTTTTGGGCAATAAGTAAATGGACAGTAGTTCAGTAGTAGCATATTAAGGGGTTTATATTAACTGATTTTAGAAGTGATGTTCAACACGGCTGTAGAATTCTTATAATAAAACCAACTAGATGCACTGATTTCTCAAATTTGTTTTTGGAAATAAAACTCTACAGGTTTCGGTCAGTTCCTCTGTCCATCATCAGGAGTTTTTCACTGTACACACAGCAATGGTATATGTCATACAGGTTTGCTGACAGCTTGCTCATAAGCTTGCAGCAAAACCTGTATGACATATACCTATTGCTGTGTATATAGTGCTAGACTCCTGATGATGGACAGAGAAACTGTCCGAAACGTGTAGAATTTTATTCCAAAAGTAAATATGAGAAATTAGTGCATCTAGTTGGTTTTATTATAAGAATATGTCACGATGAGCGGTCACCTGAACGTTAAACACAATTGTAGAAAAACTTAAGTTTGCTACGTCTGCAGAATGCGAACTTGCAGTGTCCTCGGACCACCGATTGGGCCTCTGTAACGCACAGCAAATCAGTGCAACTCTGTATAGTCTCCTGATTTCCTCACAGCTTTGTCCGTGTCACGTGGAGACTCAAGGGTTTATTGACTGTAGGAATCGATTCTTTACCCCTCCTTCAGCACAATCGTTAAAGCCCTCCACAACCACCCGCACCTTTAGTGGTATATTGGTGGCATTTCGAATTTTGGGTTTCCAAGGCTTTGTGTATGTATACGTTCCGGTTGGTTCTGTAATTCCTTGCCCTGAACTGGATTGAGGCGTTGCTCTGAATTTAATAAGAAAAAGGAAGCCGGAGGGCTTGTGTCTTCTTGAATAGAATTTCCAGCTGTCTGTAGGCCTACTGTCGGCAGTCGAAATGATAGTTCTTTATATTGGATTGATATCCAGCGCGTCTTGAGGTAATGGACAATTTCCGGCAAAATGTCGGCCTAACAGGCGTTTAGATTATTTTTTTGCTTAAATGGTATAGTGGGCCTACTATACGTCCTCTGCTTTCCGGACATGTTCCTTTTTCGTCCTAAAAATTTCCGAATTTATGTATTCGGATTAACACAACTAACATACTTTATTTATTGATAAGATGTGCTTGACAAGGAGAAATGAATTTGGGATTTTATCATCCCGTTGTATTTTAAATGGAATTTATTTATTTAAAACACAACGCGACAATGACACCTAAATCCAAAAATTTCCGTCCAGACCGTTTTTATAAATGCCCGGATTTTTGTGTATTTCTAATTTCTTAAAGCTTTTGCATATGTTAAAGGGTGCAAAAACGCAATATGTATATATATATATATATATATATATTTATTTATTTATTTATATACACTGCCGTTTTAAAGAAACACAATTATAATATATGAACGTTGTGCGAATCAAAATGAAAGAACGCTAGTTCAGCAGTTAATCTTCGAACTGTCTCGGGAAACGATGGTGCGAAAATTTTGCTCAGTGAAAAACATGTTCAAGAAACGCGCAAACCCAGACTTCTATACCCATGGATTTTAGAGAACTGCTAACAGAAAAACTTAGGGACTGTTACTAGATGTCTCAACAGATCTAATAACGGTCGCCCTTTACACCAAACCCATTATACATCATACGAAGGGATGCTGATAAGTCCTTAGCCCGACCAGGAAGGAAACATGCTACAGCGACCAAACTCGGGATTTATTCAACATACTCCCCACGAAGCTCAATACATTTCTTAGCCCCTTGCTCTAACTTTTGCAAGGCACTCAAAATAAAAAAAGCAGAAGGTTGTCCATCCAACCAGGTCTCCGCGGCAGCAATGACCTCCTTGTCAGACGAAAAATGGCGATCTTTCAATTGTTTTTTTTTTCAGTCCAGGAACCAGGTGGTACTCCGACGGGGCCAGATTCGGAGAATAGGGTGGGTGATCAAGACATTGGAAGCCCAGGTAGGCGAGTTTCTTGTGGCAAGTGCCCGATGAACCGAGGCATTTTCGTGCTAGAACAAGACCCCATTGGTGACCTTCCCTCGGCGTTTTTCCTTCAAAATGTCCTTCAATTGCACCAGCAGAGGTGAGTAATACTCGGAATTGAGAATTTGGCCCTTTGGAAGATAATCAATGAGGAGGATGCCGTCTTGATCCCAAAAAATCGAGGCGAGAAATTTTCCAGCGGATTTTTGCAGTCGGATTTTTTTGGGGGCAGGGTGACCCACTATGCCTCCACTCAATTAATTGTTGCTTTGTCTCCGGGTCATAGTGATATAACCAGGTTTCGTCCATGGTCACCAATCCCGACAGGAAATCATTTGAATCGCGCCGAAAAATTCCAAAAGTTGCTCAGACGACTGGCTCCGTTGACGTTTTTGATCCGCGTTCAGGCATTTCGGGGCCCACTTCGCGGAGAACTTCCGCATTTCCAAATCTTCATGAATGATGGACCCAATTCGCTCACGTGAAATACCCTGTTGCTCAGCTATTGATTTGGCCGAAATCCGGCGGTCTTCCAAGATTAGCTCGGGAATTTGATCAGTAATCTCAGGGGTGGTCACTGTTTTGGGTCGACCAGGACGAGGCGCATCACAGGTGAAAAAATCACCACGTTTAAACTGGGCCACCAGTTTTTGACGGTGACATACGATGGTGCATGTTCCCCTAAAGTTTCTGTCAGAATGGCGTGAATTTCCTTCCGCGCCTTGCTTTGGAGAATAAAAAAACATGATGACAGCTCGCGTCTCCATGTTGTTGAAATCGCGCACGTCGCCTGACATGCTTCCTTTCAGCCTCTGTAACAAGAAAAGACTTGCAATTCGTCACATGAACAGACCCCTCTTTCCAATGACACTATCGATTCCGTCCTACGACATCGGGAAGTAGGTCGGGCTAAGGACTTATCAGCACCCCCTCGTACAAGGACAAGATCCGTAAGGGATCGAAGAAAAATTAGATTTTTATATAGGAAGAAACACTACATCATTATAACATACAAGCTCTTAACCACATTTAATGAAAGTCTATTATAAATATTACCGTTTTATTGTTTTAATAAATTATACTTTTAAATAGGCTATTTTAGTTACACTTTGCGAACCTCACATATTTTATATTAGCTGCAAAATTACCGTTAAATAATATGAATTCCTGTTGGAACCTATTATATTTTAGCAGGTTTTAAATCTTGATGTAGATCTCCCTGAGGGTGACGTCAGTGACGCGGAAACTTGTAGAAGCGATATAGGATTGTATTTGTACGTTTATATCAAGGGTACATTTGTTGGTGTCATGTACGAACAGTTTCACATATTGGACAGTCGGTGAAAATTTCGCCTAGCGATTTAACCGTACAGGATTATCCTGTTAGCACACCTTTTTAGTACATGTGCTGAACCTAACTCGTGATGTCACGACTTCCTCCAGACAGTACTGGCATGACTAGGAGGAAGGATTAGCCTAGTACAGGTATTGTTTTAAAGACGAAGTCCTTGACCGGGATGACGAACGGCATACCATTAGCTCTCTCTGCATTACTGTAGCTGCTCGTTGAAAGCAAATTGGATCTGTAAGTGAGAGCTGTGTTTGTTTGTCAGGCCTGTGTATCTATTGAATGGTTACTGCAGCTCCCGAAGACAGTGACGGCGTCTGCCAACGGACAGAAAGCAGCAACGTAAGGGTGCCCTGGGTAGGTGCACGAGATCGCTGCTTGTACATTGGCCGTATTTTGAGAAATTTTCGTTGTGAAGTTCAGAAACACCATCAGGATGTTAACCAAAGAATGCGCTTAATAAAATACAATAAATGCCATTCATAAAATATAATTCATGACAAGTATGAATCTGCTACATGTTTTGGCACCTGATGCCGAAACATGTAGCGTTTGTTGGTTAATGTGTTGATTGTCAGGTTATGCACGCTATGAGCAACATACCATTAGGAAATAACGTTTAGGCCTAAGACATTTGTTATATTTCCTTCCATGCCTTTCTTTCTGAACGTTCCGTCGTCACGTCAGTACAGACAAGTTGCAGCTGGAGATCAGTAGCTTTGCACCCAGGTTTACGCAACTTCGGTATGGGCGTTTTTTTTTCTGTGCGAAATGTTATTTATGGGAAGAATCTCTACAGGCTTGTTTTCTAGCCGAGTTACATATCAACACCACATTCTAACAGATTAATCTGTAGAAGACATACTAATTTATGTATTCGGATTAACACAACTAACATACTTTATTTATTGTTGAGATGTGCTTGACAAGGAGAAATGAATTTGGGCTTTTATCATCCCGTTGTATTTTAAATGGAATTTATTTAAAATACAACACGACGATGACACCTAAATCCAAAAATTTCCGTCCAGACCGTTTTTATAAATGCCCGGATTTTTGTATATTTGTTTTCTTAAAGCTTTTGCATATGTTAAAGTGTGCAAAAACGGAATATATGTATATGTATGTATGTATGTGTATATATATATATATATATGTGTGTGTGTGTGTGTGTGTGTGTGTGTACACACTGTACACATATGAGTCTACAAGTATCTGCACGTTCCTCGCATTTATTTCTCATGTCTGTTACATGTATCTTGCTCTTGTCTGTCTTTCGTTAATGCAATTGTAATTATTTTGCCACATAACATACAATTTATTTAATATCGTCTTCACCCACTCCCTCCCTCCCTCTCACCGTTTCCGCTTCCTGTGTGGTAAGATATGTTTAGACGGCCCGCGTGTGAAGGAGTGGTCACTGATTGTATGCAGATGAAAGCAGTGTCAACTTGCGAGAGATTTATCACATTGCTGCAGGAAAGGTTCGCCGTGTCTTTGAATTGCGCCGTGTCCAGGACCAAGGAGTGCCGAAGGCCTGACACTCGGGAATCGTGATTCCGTTTTAGCGGTCGGATAAACAGGGTCATCGAAAAAGATGGACGGGATTTGAAACCGCTATAACTTAAAAAGTACTAGACGGATTTACACGTTTGGCATCTTAAAATGTTCAGAAAAGTTTAAAGTTTTAGACTTAGCTTAGTACATTTCAATATGTGCACCATTTGTAGCTCTGGAGACGTCCAAACGAAATTCCATCTCCTGCCACGTTTTCCGAATCATGTCTCGTGTTACAGTTTCAGTGGCTGATGTGATCCTTTCTTGCAGGTGCTGGATATTCCTTATCTTCTCAGTATACACAATGTTCTTAATGTACCCCTACAGGAAAAAATCAATTGAAGAGAGATCTGAAATTCGAGGTGGCCAGGGTATTGGTCCACCTCTTCCAATCCAGGCATCAGGGAATCTCTCATTTAAAACGTATTTAAAACGTCAGTCACAAAGCAACTGAAATGGGGAGGAGCTCCGTCTTGCATAAAAATAAAGGTTTAAAGTGTAAATCCGTCTAGTACTTTTTAAGTTATAGCGGTTTTAAATCCCGTCCATCTTTTTCGATGACCCTGTATTAGACGTGGTTACAATTTGTTTGGAACCGAACTTTTCCAGCTATCACCTTTGGTTTTCTCCAGTGGGCACAGTGTTGCCGCCATCGCCGCCGCGGCCTCGTCTTTCCCTCATTCTTTTCTCATGTTTCACAGACTGTTATTTTCTGAGCCCCAGTTGATTATGATTCTTGACGTTTTGATTGACCCATTTCCAGGGCTGTACCTGCACAGGACAACGCAACGTAAACTTCTGCGGACATGCATCCTTTCTGTCATCTCGATTCGAGCCGACGATCATAGAGCTCGACAAATCCAAAACCGCTCGTCTATCACTTCGTTATCTCCCTAACATTATGAACTCTGCGTATAGACTACGGTGTAAGTATGTGTTAGTGTGCGCGCCAAGGAACCTGGACTCGAGCCTGCAGACTGGACAACAGCAGAATCGGGGTTGGATTCGCGATACAGTCAGATGTTTTTCTGTTCTGTGAAGTGTGCCTATCGGCCGTGACGTCCTTCCAGCCTGCTGTTTGTCGAGTACCAGGGTTCTTACCCCAACTTAGGTAAAAGGACAGAAGCGTGCAACGTGTTAGCTGTATCTGGTGCCGAGGTTGTGTCCTGCTTCCACCGTTCATACGTCTCTCTGGTGTGGTACATTATTATAAACCTCAGAAGACTAAAAAATTAGCCGACATTATGTAAAGATGCTTTTCGTGCCTTGCCGAGAACACATTGTTTTCCCCTCATAAAGACCCGCTTAGAGTAATAGTGCTTTTGTGTTATGAGATTCATACCAAACACGTAATTGCACTTTGTTGACGAAGTAAACACTTTTTAACGTGAAACCTGGCGGTGCGTCAATTAATCACTAGATTTTAAAGGTAAAGCACAGAGGATGTTTCGTGGTTTAGGTCTGAAACTTCAGTTTTCTCAGATCAACCTTCGAACAGGCTTTCTAATTTTGGCAAAGATTTGCTGTATTTAATTTTTCATTTTCACCATATTATATGAGACATGTACATTATTACACACATAGATACATATTCTACATAGTTGAAGAATAAGAGACCAACCTGATGTCACTAGTTATTAAGTTTTATTTAACTTCTTCTATGCTCAACATATTTCGGACATTAATACATCCGTCATCAGGAGCCTGCGACTTTTCTATTGTATCACCACATTGGTCGTGTGTTCTTGTTTCGATGTGTGTTGGAGTTTCGGTGTGGCTGGGTTGGGGTGGTATC
>Ga0123352_10008614_pt1 | contig 15879 bp, 8 predicted proteins | sample TergutLab28metaG_FD_89700 | JGI IMG/M metagenome (GOLD analysis project Ga0123352, IMG submission 89700) | Labiotermes labralis P1 segment gut microbial communities from Petit-Saut dam, French Guiana - Lab288 P1 | ecosystem: Host-associated > Arthropoda: Insects > Digestive system > Gut ... | reverse complement strand
TGTGTCAAAGGGAAAACTATGAAGGGTGTTTGGGAAGAGGAGTTAAAAAGGCAAACGGAAGTTGAATAAAAAAAGTGAAAAAATATTTTGCCGTTAAATGGGGGGGGGGGAAGAATAATGCTTTACGTAAGAAACATAGCCACTCCTCACGTATCAGACATAAAGAAAAAATGGATTGAGGAGATAAGTTACTACACTGACCTAAGGTAGGCCCCTAAATATGACTCATTGATCAGAATCCAAAATATTCTCAAACTAAATAGGATATTATAGCCTATGTGTACATACATAAAGCGTATTAACTCTAGCAGTGCGTAACAAAGAGTACAAGAAATTATTATGGAGTGTTAGTTGAAATTATATATAACCTGGATGGGCTTACCATGTTACTCTCTCTAGCAGAAAAATGAAAACAGATAGACACAGTTAGAACAAGAACAATATTATTTATTAGCACTATCAGTTCCACTGATGCTACTACCGCTGCTGCTGCTGCTACTACTACTACTACTGCTACTACTACTACTACTACTACTACTACTACTACTACTACTACTACCACCACCACCACCACTACTACCACTACCACCATTACTGCTACTACTACTACTACTACTAGTAGTAGTAGTAGTAGTAGTAGTTTTTGTTGTATTAGTAGTTGTTGTATTAGTAGTAAAATAATTTCGGAGTGACTTCTGATCAGTTTATCTGTAGCCACAATAGAATTTTCAGGAATTCAGAATTACAGAAAGAATATAATAGGATGGTTGAATACCAGGAATCCGCCTTTCCAATCTATTCCGAATGCGACATTTTTTCTCTAAGCAGACTGTCCCATGGGCCTTGGATCGTTTGTGACAGAAAGCATCAGTTAAACAGAATAACGTCGCTGTTACTTCATCCCTTTACCATGTCCAACAAGATGGTCACTTCCCGAGCAACTGCCAGCTAACTGCAGAGGGAAATAAGAAAAGCTGTCCCCAGGGACATCTGGTAGGTCCGGTAGGGTAGGAACACACAACACAGTACCTGCGGGAAAAACGGAGCCAGTGATAGGCTGTGGAATTAGACACTGCTCTTGTCTTCCCTTCGTCGCTGTTTTGAATCCCGTCTATGTTTCTCTACTTATTTCACTTGCTTTCAATCTTAAATAGGAAGATGATATTAAAGCTTGGGGTTGAGGGTGTGAATGGGATTTATATGACCCAGAATAAGTTTCACGATTGATTCTGTGAACACACTGTGAAAATCTGTTGTCCATGGGCGGTAAATTTCCTGAAGAATGCGCAACTGCCAACTTCTCAAAAGGGACCCTACTTCATATGCCTATTTCCACCTTAGAAAAAAGGTAAAGTGATTTACTTTAAGGCGAAATAATAGTACCAGGGAAATAGCTGGGCCTTGGTGAAATATAGTATGGAAGGTTATGTCACTTCACGAGGAATATTCTAATTTGTACAATTCGAAATAAGGCCTATCACTAAGGATGTTAGCTTGTTTGATTAAAAGAGATGCAGTATAAGCAATTTAAGGTAGATATAAAATTCTTCCTGTGAATATCGTACAGTCATATCGGCACTGCCTGGAGGTATTAGTTTCACGCGTCGGCGGCTTTATGCCTGGGAAAATCTCCTTACCCATTGAATGTGAAGCCAGATGAAACTCGGAGCCCACCTGAACGCTTTGAGAAAAAATGAATCTCTTGCTTCTCTGGGAAGCGGCTCGGCATTCCTCAGACTTCCAGCTCGTAACCTATTCGCTATATAGACTGAGATATCCCGACTTCTTGTGAATGAAACTGTTGTAACCAAATCTGAGCTTACGATCAAAATTTCTTGTGGAAAATTTTACGGTCAGCTTAGTAAGTGCCAAATTTAGAAAATGTGCAATGCCACCGGGCGTTGTTTTTCACTCAACTAGATTTTTTTCCTATCATCAACAGAGAGAGGTTTAATAATCTGGCAATAAAGTAGTACCAATAAGACGAAAAAGGTTGTGGAGCTGACGTAAAATATATCTCGTATCTTTCATAGCATCTCGTAGGACTATCGGAAAGTTTGCTGCTAACCTGATTTTATGTTCGGTTCATGTCAGATACCCTTCTGGTTTGGATTTTCATTAAAAAATAGAACACTTGCAATTTCTTTGATCAAAAAAAAATTTGGGCTTTAAACTCCTGCTTATTTTCGTAGTTTAATCTTCTCTAAATATCACTGTAAAACGTTAAGTTGTGTTCATATTGGTGATATGGACACATATGTCTAGTGAATGCTTGCAGCTCGGAGTTGACAATTGAAACGTTCATTTCCCTTCTGTAAAAATTTGTCTCTTGAAAAGTAACATAGCTGCACTTTTTGACAGCATATATCACTGAACAAAGTAAGACTTAGTGATGATTCTGATGGTTCTCTCTGTACTCACAAAAATTGCTTTCTCTTTGATAAATGTTTGAATTTTTGGTTCTGAGGACTTGCGTAGGCCTGTTTGATAAAATGCTATAGGCGGATATATAACCAGGTTTAAGATACCCTACTTTAATGTGTATGATTTTTAAAATAGATTAGACATCGTTTACTGAGTAAATGTCACTTTCATTTTCTAAACCTTTTATTATATGTACTTGTTTTTCTACGCACAATTAAATAGACGAAACGTGTTATAATAACCATTACATTATATAAATTTGGTCTGCCGGAATGAAGAACACACATGTATTTTAGATTTTGTCGTCGGGAAGTCGGTAAATTTGAATGTTTACAGTAGAAACAAACTATGATAACACGCGTCAAAACTTGGGAGCTTACTTGGAAATATTCCGCAATATACTAACGTAAATTTGTAACAAGTTAGGAAACGAACATTTTCGTATTTTGAGATATGATGCCCTGTAGAGTGGTGTATAGATACAAACGTTTAGAAGCCTCTTGCTAACTCCATCTTCAAGATTGTCTACCCTGAATATGGTGACGGTTAAGCTCTTTTGGTTGGAAATAACTTTGAATTAAATTATCAGCAGTCTCTTTAAAAACACATAAATGGAAAAAAAGTAGTGATTAATATGTATTTTGTCTGAAATACGCAGAAATGATAATTTTTTCACTTTGCCCACATGCTTAGACGCATGGGTTAAATAGGATAAAATATCCATTAGTCATTTGGCCTAAATGTATTCGTTGTTTGTTCTATGTTTATCCATACATGCGATTGTGGAAATTCAAAAGAGACTGACAGACGTTAATTAAATTTTATATGGGAAAAATTTACGAAAATCTGTAGATAAATTGTAGTTTTAGATAAATTTGACAAGTTAAGGGCAATTTTGATTAGAATCACTAATAAGCATTTCTGCGCCCGTATCGAGGATGCATAAACCTACCCGTTTTCCCGCTTGAAAAAAGGTTAAAGCCCTAAGTTTAGCTTTCTTAGAAATAGGCCTGTTTTGTTCCTTCACTGCCCTGCTCTATTAAATGACTGCGTTGGAGCATGTAGAAAGGAAATTATGTAAGGCCTGTATATAAGACTGTTTTGTTTTGCATCACAAATTTTGATGTTTTGCTGACCCTGCATCTCAGTATAATCTTAGTAATTAACCAACTTAATGCACAAAATATTGTTTTATAATAAGTCCTCTCTCAACCTGTCCACGGGACGGCCACCTACAGGTGTGATGATACCAGATGCTGTATAATACAATTTTGACCTCCTGATGATGAGCACATAGTGCTCGAAACATGTACAGGCACATAATAAACTTATTATAAAAAAATATTTTGTGCATTAAGTTGGTTAATTACTAAGATGTTTGTGTGTGTGTGTGTGTGTGTAATAACAGCAAAGAGTGGATTTTAAATTGCTTGATCATTCAGCGTAGTTTACATTTCTTCTTCTAAGTTTTAACAAAGAATATATTTATAATTGATTTTAACGGTATTCTGCTTTAAGAAAAAGTGGGGTAGAGCGTAGTCTTTATTTTCATTATTTCAACCCAGATGTGGTTGTTGAGTGTAACTGGAAAGCCACTTGCGGAATACTCCTATTTATATTTTCCCCTGTATAATCACTAGTTTTATAGTATTTAAAACACAGCAAAAAATTTGTCGTTCAAAAATTCAACACGTACAAACACTATCACAATGAACACGCCAGAACTTAGCAGTGCATATATCTCATTTCTTGCCTGAAGACATTCTTTAAAATTGTACACGTTGCGTTTAACGCATTTTTTCTGTTGTGCGTGAAGTTCAGCTATGGATTCGAAACCCATTTGAAGCTAATTTGACGTGAAATAAGCGACCGAAATCTTGATTAACAAACACGCACCTTTGATAAGGATGTCCATTTTTACAGGAACTGGGTGGACATTTGAGCTCAATATTGCAACGTCCTGATTGATTTCTTCTCGTCACAACCCCATCTCAGTGTCACCCTTTCCTTTCCCACTGCCCAGCTTATGTTAGTGTCTCAACCCTAACGTATCTTCCCAACCTAAGGGTGATATAATCTCAAGGGATTCAACACCCTCCTGTCAGAAACAATCTATCACTAATTGAAACCAATATTTCTGATGCTACGCAAAAGAAAGGAAGTGGACAACTGTACGACAAACGTACAAGTCTTATGGGAACTCTTTTTGCACATTACTTGCAGCAAAAAATGTGTTTTAGTTACCTATTCAGACATTTGAGATTTTAGTTAAATTTTGTACGTAGTTTCTGTTAAAAATACTAAATATTTCAAAAGAAAATAACAGCCATAATTGTATAACCCCGGAATTTTCTAAAAAAATAGCTTATTAAGTCATGACCGCCCACTTCAACATCTTTCAAATTCTTAACTCAGAATAAGCCACATTCCACACCTTTTCAACCTGGTAAGTTTAGAAAATGCTAAATTAATAGAAGGGAAGAATCAAGTTGGATGCTGCTACAGTTCCTGCAAAAGTTTGTTGAACCGAACTTCAGTAATATTAAAAAAGGGGTTGGAGTAAGGGTGTGAAATTTGTAATTGTTCATAGTGGGGTTCACTTTCCTTTTAGACAAAAGCAGATCACCTGCTCTGTAACACCCAGTGTACAGTTTAGTAAAGAAAAAGGCAATTCGCTTAGGTTCTAAGCGCACACGTGGTAGCCTGGTTGCCTGGTCGCATTGTAGCTTTCATTGTTTTGTTCAGCTCCCAAAAGTAGCCCAGACATACAGTTATGTGCAAAATGAGCAAGCCCGATTGTTAAAGAAAGTTTCGCATTTGTATTCACAGACCATCATTTATTAGTCTGTGGTAGGAAACTTAATTTCTCCCAATAACGTTTGATACAGAACTTATATATAGGTGTACAAATTCTGCCATAAAATATATTACATCTTACTGTACCACTTACTATGGCAAGTTTCATAGGATTATACTTCCAAAGAAAAGGAGGTATGAAAGCGTCAAATCATCAAAGATGTTCAGGTAGGCAGGATCTTTATGTTCCATGTCACCACATAAATTGACTGTGTCCTGTATATAGACACCTTGCCATTCTTGTTAATTTCTCTGAGACGTGGACTTGGCATTGAATATAGTTATATATACTATTCAATTCCGTGTTTATCCTATAATTCTTCAGTTTATTGTGTCAATTCAAGTATCCAGATATTTGATTTTTTTCACAGAAGGGTAAAGCAGTACACAATTTTTTGTCTGATATTTTTAGAGGCAATTTTTCATTTATTTAATTTATTATTGGGGTAAACTAAGTCTATATTGACATTCATTAAAAATCCATTGTGAAATACATTTAGAATAATCACTAGTACATAAATGTGTATAAATGTAATTTCCTCAAATCTCTGTGTTTTTTCCACTTCTTTCATCATTTTTGGAATTTACAACCTAACTAGTTAATAACGAATAAGTTTCGACTTATTAATCTCTCGTTAATTAAAGTTTGGTTTGTGGATTGGGACTTATGTTAATTGTATTACATAGCAAAAGTTTATCTTCCTTGTATAGTTGGTTTTATTAGGATTATGGATGATAGCGTTTGAAGTTTACCAAATACATCAGGGAGAGGTTATAATCTACTATACATTTCTGTACATAGGTGATCTGCCTTCACTATTTTTTTCTCAGTGGTTCATTTACGAAGGCTCAAGTACGAAAATCCTTAAACATGTTAATATCTTAGCTTATTAAATACTGTACACAGAAACCTACAAAGCCATTTTCAATAATTCCCGTGTTCATAAAAAAGGAATGTTAAGGAAAATACGAATAACTTTAAAATCGAAATTGAGTAATTCACTCTTCTGGATTATTACGCAGCAAGTAGTGGTAATTCCTTAGCGACGTTTCGGAACAACCTATCGGTCCCACCTTCAAGAGTCAAGAATCCAAAAAGGAAGTCTTTCGAATGTCTGGACGTGACGTAGAATTTCCTCTCCATAGAAGCGTACTATGTTTGACTTCAGACTTCCGCCGCGAAGCAGATGAGAACTACGCTCTTCTGGGTTATTAGGCAGCGAGTAGTGGTAAATCCTTACCGACGTTTCGGGACAACCTAACGGCCCCATCTTCGAAGTCCAAGCATGCAAAATGATTTATTCTTGACCCTTGAAAATGGGACCGATAGGTTGTCCCTAAACGTCGGTAAGGAATTGCTGCTACCCGCTGCATGATACTCTAGACGAGCGCAGTTCTCATCTACTTCGCGGCTGAAGCATGGAATCAAACAAAACCGAAATTGTTTTCCAAGTTATGGCGGTAATGTTTCCAAATTCAAGCATTTCATGAAACTCTAAATGTATGGAGCAGCTTAATTAAACACGGGACTTTACATAATTGATAACAATTTTTTATACCTGTAGTGTCTGTCAAGGTTATTTGAATTGCTCGCATATTTTTACAGTACTTGTCTGGAATTATTTGAAGGAACTTCCAAATGCTTAAATATACTTCAATTTTGAAAGACCTAGGGAATGAAATATCTACATGTACCAACTGCGTAACTTTCCATTAAAACGGTAAACTCGTAGTTAGTGTTCATAGGTTTAGATTTATTCAAAGTACACAACTGTTGTTTTCCTGATCATCGTCACCGAAAATCTTGTATTTTGGTAACTGAAGTGTGTTATATGTTGTCATACAGGAAAGGACTAATTGTTTAAAATGATTTGGCTAAATTTGGTGCATTACGTGATAACAACACGATATTATATGTAATACTGACTGGTGCGAAATGAACTAAAATAAATCAATTTTAGTATAAGTTATAAATTTTACAAAAAGTAATTCAATTGAATTCCTTGCGTTGTTATTAATTTACGCGAATGAACGCAGCTACTAATTATATAGCTAGAAGTAGGTTTTATAACCCAATTAATTTTGCGCTGTGAGCAACAACAATTAATTCCCTTCTTCTGTTTCTTCCGCAGCAGATCTGTCACTCTATTACAGTTAAAATGTTTTTATGTAGATTACATTATATCTCACTACAATACAATGAAACAATTTTTGTTCTTTCCTTTTTTATGCTGACTCTGTAATTGAAAAGTAAGCTGTTGAATCATCAAGCCGATAAGTATATAATAATAATAATAATAATAATAATAATAATATTAATAATACTTAACAGCAGTGTTAGTGGTAATTCTGTTAGTCTTTTCAATATCAGAATATTAATGGTAGACCTGTTGGTAGTAATAGTAGTAACTGTATAGGCAGAAATGGATTTATTTGCCTTCACATAATAACGTAGTAACAAAATTAATGTTTAAAATTCCCATCTCTAGATTATACATATAAATTGCTATGTAATTTTATAGTGTCACGATACTTATTTCGTGTAACAATTCGGAATTTGTCAGTCATTTGAAGGTTATTTTTTATTTTGTAGGTTAATAAATAAGGAAAACACTTCGGCTATAAATAATATTCTAGCTAGTTCAATATTCATTACAGGTCTATAAAATCACATCTTGTACTACTCTGTTGCTTGTCATTCTGTTTATTGCTTGATTTTAGTCATGACTTCGTAACGATTTACATCTTAACATACAAGAGGCGAAACTGAAATAGTTTCAGGAAGTGTAGTCTACAGCGAAATATTCTTAATGTTATTTTTAATATATTCTAGATTTTCAAATATTTCTATATATTGTTCTCGTACGCACAAAACGAAGAAGGAAACTGGAAAACGGTAACTATACTGCTTTTCAGCGAGCTCTGACGGTCACAAAGTAACAAGTAGTTTCGTGTATTATACATGCCAGTTACAGCTTGATATTCTTTGTGATTGGATTTAAACTCCGTTTCCAAATAAGGGAACGGTTATTAATGAAAGTTTTTAATTTAAATTCGCGTAGTGTACGGGAATTTCAGAGAATCGAATTTACTATGACCTTTTGCGCCGGTGGTTGTTGGCGATTAATTTTCTTGAGACTGTTGTTAAGTTCGATAGTTATATTTTCAACTTATTGGCTGTACCTTGAAACTTTTACGTTCTCGTCACCCACAACTACGAACTTTCTCTTGCTGGACAAGATTCTTTGACAGTTAATTAACAGACGATAGACAAGGCGCACTTTAATTGACATCAGGTGAAACTTACAAGCTAACCTCTTGTCAAAGTGTTTGTGCACAATGATATATAAAACAACCGTATCCTATATACTTGCGAAATTGAGGGCCTATATAAACCAAACAAATGACACGTTCTTAATTTGCATAACAGAGGAACTAGTAACGCTTTTCATTCAGTGATATGGCTCGTTTATTGTTCCGCATACATAACAATTCTGGTTAGAAGACAATTTTTTTGCCATTCTATATTAGTATGTATTAACTCCAAAAAGCACTCTACATGTGTCAGCTCTGATGGAAAATATGTGCATTGTTTTTTGGAGTGAAAATAATGCTTTCAGTTTCTCGCGACAATCCATCATTTAGGTCTGTGTTTCGAGCGAAGGGAATTTGAAAGGGAGAGAGTAGAGTGGGGACTTCATTAGAACATATCGTAGAGGACAGAAGTGCAGGAACTGTACTATAAGCATGTTCAGGTAGTAGGGCTTCCCACTTCCCATGACAAACACAGTATGCAAACATGCCGCCTATATTAGTGGTAACTGGCATTGCATAGTTAGTTTTATTTTTGTACATACTTACATAACCTAAATATCTTACTTCATTAATCCCTGAGGTAAAAAAAATCTTCATTATACACAATTGATCACAATAAACGTATTAAGTGCTCCGTAGTAGTGTTTACTCTTAATTGTATTTTACAACATTAATGCACATATGAACATAGCTTTTAGTAGTAATTTGTCCATCGCAAATATACATATATATACACACTTTATTACAGGTTTGTGGTAAGGTAACTTTGTGATTGGGCTAGATTGCTCTATTAATTTCGTTTTCATTTTGTCTTTTTGTACAGAAACTTCCATACAGTCAGAAACATTTATTCGAGCGAGATAAGTACTGCTTGTTTTAGTTAGGCTATGTAAAATATTTACACCTTGTTTTAATCACTCGTTCCTTGGCATAATATGAAGTTATATTTATTTCAGTTGTGGTTCCGATATGAAACCGAACACATAAAATATCCCGCTCTCACTTTTCCCGAAATGCTCTCGGACAGAAATTCCGACTAATGTGTACAACTTATTTATAAATATAAGCAATTAACAGAGGGCCATTAGTTTTAAATTATTTTGGCGTGTTTTTCTTTAAATATAGGAAACACTATTTTTTTTAAACTTGGACAGGGGTTCACATATTGCCTGATATTCTTGCTGTATATCGGGTTAGTCAAATTCTGCAAATAATAGAGCAAAATCAGCGCGTTCTGTAATGCGGAGCTTGTTTTAAATTGGATTCTGACTGTAATATACACAGGATTAATTGTCTAAAGTGAAAAGCAGCTTAGCCTGATTGTACGTAATTATACATTAGTTGATCTTCTGTGTATATGATGTTAATATTACAGCGCAATAATCTTGCTATTCCGCTGTAGGGGTTACAGCATTCTTGTCCCTCATAAAACTGAAAAAGATTTTTCATTAGATGACTACTGTTCGAAATAATCAACTTTGCCCTTTCGAGATTGAAAAGAATTGCTACCTTCTGGCTAATATTTTTTTTATAGTTGATTTAGCGATGACATGAATGTCTAGCAATGTAGCTTCAATAAGATGCGAGCGAAATGCGATAAGAACACAGAGCGATAGTAAAATGGTAATTGAATGGAACGGAAACCACAAATCTACCTCTGACATCCCTGGAACTTGATCTGGGCTACCGCGGTTAGAAGTTTCCGGATTCTCGCAGGGTCGAGATGTAGCGTAGTTACGTTCAGGAGCACTAATAATGCCGAGTATCGCAACCTAATAAAACAGCTCTTTCATGTTGCTAGGTCAGATGGACGTCACTACATATAAGCGAGAATATTACACCGTAGAATTTATATTATGTATATAAAATGTTTTCCCAGTGCGTCATTTATTCTTGCACTCCTTAACCCTTGAAGATGGGAGACATAGGCTATATCGAAACGTCGGTAACTACCAAAAAATGCTGCCCAAAATCCCACAAGGGCGACATCCTCTTTCCTAACATAAGCTATGGGATTGCTCTCATATCACCTGCTTCGCTTTGTACAATTTATCCTGTGTATAATTTACTTAGTTTCCTATTTAACAATTTTTCTAGACTTACGTAAGAATATAATTACATTCTCCCTAAGGAGTCCAGATTTTTTAAATTTTATCTGACCTTCATGGGGGGGGGGGAATCAACAAGTTCTTAACAGAAGAGTGGTACTGACATAGGCCAAAATTTATAACTATTAGGACGATAACAATAAACGTGAATTTTAAAAAATCGCTTACTCTTTTCTGCACTCATACCCATTTGTGTAACAGTGGACATCAAAAACGTTATTCAAGTCATCCTTCCGTGCAGCTGAGGATTTTCTCCTTAATGGACGAACAGATGTAAATGTGAAGTTTCAGATCGTATGAGAAGCGACGCTAGGTCGTTTTGTGAGTAATTCCTGACATTTCGTAAAATCATAGTGCCTCCATCATCAGGGTCAAGCTAGCGGTCATTGGACTTCCTGAACCTGGAAGTGAAGGCAAAAATCTTTGGAAAATTCGGGAATTACACTCCCATTGATATTGCGTCATAACCCAGGGGACTTGAAAGAACCTTAAAAGCACCGCTGTGACGTTAAATCTCGCATATGTGAACTATTTTCCTGCGGAACATAGATTCGGTATCGTACTTGTTATGTTCCATTTTTTCTGCATCTAAAAATAACCTCCGCGAGACGGATAGGGGGCTTAGATTAAAAACTGTATAACTTGCTACTGCAGAAAATTGCATTACTAAGACTTACGAAGAAATATGACGCTGAACTTTATCGGATAGGTAGAACTGCCACCTCGGTGATTATATTAACTTTAATTTACGTTTTACTTAAATTAATATCGAATAAAAATGTGCCTTGGACGATTTGAGGGAAATAATTTTTTATAAATGCCATAAATTAATCTGAAGATTTTCATCTTTTATGACATGGCGCCTTGTAATCTGGCCGAAACGTGCCGAAATTATTCACGAAACTCCTGCTTCCGTCTTCGGTGTAAAAATGGAGGCAGCACGTTTCTCCGGATATCGGTATATTTCTACCAAACTACGTGGCGTCACAGCTCAGAAGACTGCAAGCGTTGTAATCGACACCGTGGGGACACAACAGCTCGCATAAAGCAAACAGTTATGTATTACTTATAAACCATGTAAAATAAACTGTTCATTATTTGTCGTGCTTGCTAGTAGCAGTTTTCTGAATTAAATTTGGTGCAGTCGTTGTTACTTTCGACCATAATACTTATTAATTTTAGGCCCTACCATTTAAAAAATATGCCATTTTTTAAAAAAATAAAATACGATTTTATTTTATTCAACACCAAAATCCATTTTTATTTTCAAATTGTTATTGTCAAGTTTGTAGGAGACCCACAGAAGATGCGACAGCAAGTAGATTCTCATTGTGGACATGAATCGGCAGAACTCTCTATGCGTAAATTAATGGTTAAATGCAAATCTGATCTAGTTTTCCGCTAATGTTTTGGACGACTTTACTTTGAGATCAGAATAATTTCTCTGTACGAGAAAGTAACACTGTGTGTAGTATTTTAGCAACGGAATATTTCTGTCAGAAGAAATAAATTTAATTTTCTTTCACACTGATATATACCATTTAATAAAGCATCTATATCCTGCAAAACTCCACATTTTTAAGTAGCCTACTTGTCTAATTCGGCATACACGTACGTTGGGACTGTTCTGTTAACGACTCAGCTAATTGTGTTTGTAGCTGATATAATCGATTAAAGGTACATGGTAAACAATATTTTATTTGACAGCTTCTCTAGGAATATAATATTTACACATTTTAATAGCCTTATAATCAAGAAAATGTAAATCGTCGATTTTAAAAGTATTTGAATTATTCACTGTCACAGTCACTTCCTTCAAATAATGTCTTATTATTTTTTCGTACTTCAGCACCAATTTTGTTCAATTAGACATAACTGGAATTTACCGATATCTGGACTCCTTAAGCAGGTATACAAGGATAATTTCCTTTTTACTAATATCGGTGGTATAATTAAAACATATACCCTATTTTGGTTTTCTCGATATTATTCTAAAAATTCTGCATTATAAAAGAGCTTATAGACTTACGTGAACAAAACTCGAAACTTACAGTTGAACTAATTATTTTAGTTGTTTCAAGTACCAAAACTGTTAATGCTTTACCTGTATGTGACGTACTGACTTAACTGTAGGTAAATAAACTGGTTGGTTGATTTTCACTTTTGAAACTCCGCGATACTTCTCAAGTAATGTTCAACATGGCACCACCAACATATTTCCATTGTTTCTTTTAGTCACGTCTTATACATCTCCGATCTTCGTAAACACGAAAACATGTCTTCATTGCTTCCGTTGTTTTTCATATCAGGTTTGAAGAGTGAAACGTTATAAAAATGTAATTAATTACAATTACAATTATATAAATATACATGGCTGTATAAAGGAATGGGGTTTATGCTGACTTTACAAAAATGAAAATTTAGATGAAGAATAACTTACTACCGTATTCAGAATGCCAGACAGTATTAGAACTACACAGAAGCACTGAGCATACTTTCGTGTATCCGAAATGTATATGCACATCGAAAGAGTGGAAAAGTGTTGAATGTATGAAGTTTAAATAAAACATAGTGATGATTTGAAGCTCATAAATGTGTTGGGCTTTGAATGTGTACGTAGTTTGCGAAATTTTTTGTTCTAATTTTTTTCTATTTTCAAGTTTGTTGCTTTTGCGCCTAATTGTAAATACGAACAACAAAGTTGTCTTAATGTTAAATCTGTCTAAAATTCAATTTATAATATTAAAATTTCTAGGTGTTTAGAGAGATGATTAGGTCTACATATTAATGATAGATATCTGGCAGAATTATACCTTTTGACCCTGAGGAAGATACTAGTAACCTAGGCCTAACAGATAAATCTGAAATTTTGGAACATAATTTTGTCCTCTATGTCCTTTAGGCCTTAATACGGTTATGGCACGCTTCTCTTAGATTTTCATTTGTGTTATTGCAGCCGAACGGTATGGAAACTGGCACCAAACAGAATATCATTCACAAGTGTTTTCATCCTTTAGTGGTCACTGATATTTTGAATCCGCAATCTTAAACCTACAATTGTACACCCACGTAACACGTATAAGCAAGGTTGTATGTTATTTTGAGCTGAACCTATGAGGTTGGTAATGAGTGCTTCGCGTTTCTAATTCGACTGTCGATATCTAATTAACACCTCAGAAATGGAGATCGATAATAATCAGTGGTCTGTTGCTGATGGTGACATTTCTTGACTGTTCTCATTGCTGAGAGGTGCAATTGTAATGTCACTGTTGCTGTGGGCACTTGTTGGCGAGTTACTACCACTACTGACACCTCCGAGATTTGAAATACCTGAACTAGCACCAGCCCCGCCGTTTGTAATCGGTTCTGTAGGTATTAAACCTTCTTTCATTCGTTTCTTTTGTTTCATTCTACGATTCTGAAACCATATTTTTACTTGTGTCTCGTTCAGTTGTAGAGCAGAAGCAATCTCGATTCTTCTTGCCCTTGTCAGGTACTTGTTGAAGTGGAATTCTTTCTCTAGTTCTGTCAGTTGCTTGTTCGTGAAGTTTGTTCTGCCAGTGTTGTTGAGGCTGTTGGGGCCCCCCAGTACTCCTCCGAGAGTTCCGGTTCCCATGAGACCTCCGCCACCGACGTTGCATCCTCCCAGACCAACACCCGTACCACTGACCAGGCCACCTCCGTATCCACTGCTTGTGCAACTGACGGTGTTGTAGTCGTTGAGAGAAGGCGCCGGCTTTGGAACTGCAAAATGAAAGAAACAACATGACATGAGACTCTTATACCGGTATTAATTGTGCGTTTGGCGTAAAATCAAGCATGAATTTAAGCTACTGGTGCTAATACTTTCCATGCTCGTGATGACGATAATATGATGTTAAGAGTAATGGTAATAATATTAGTCTGGGGATATGCCTTATTCTAATTTTGGGCTCGTCATCTGATCTTTTGACCAAAGTTTCATGTAGTTTTGCCACGTCGCTTCACGAAACAGGCTCGATTAGAACACGATCGCTTTCTGCTAAATACTTCTCAATTCGTCATTCATCAGTCGTCTCACCATTTCAACTTGCGTAATGTTGAGTTTCTGAGAATGTCGTTTGATAAACAAAAAGATAAATGACAACAACCGACTTTCATCTTTCCTACCCTCTTCCACAAACTGGTATATTACGTGGGCTTGTACAAATAGTAACTTCAGGTGGGCGTCTCGACGTGTGGACATATAGTCTGTAGCCTGATGTTATTCGTACCTAACCGAAAGGAAGAAACAAGAGAAGAGTGAAATATGTGTAATGGGGAGCTTCCAGTTTCTTACTCTTCTGTAGATTTTAGGATCAAATCAACAATGGCGGATTGGACGATGTATGTAGCACGCACGGGAGTGAAGAGAAGTATACAGTATTTTGGCTGTGACGTATAAAAAAATGCTTCTGGGGAGACTCAGGCAGGGGTAGGAAATCGATATTAGAGTGGACCACAAATAAACAACATGCACAGTTGTGGAATGGATTCATCTGGCTCATTAGAATAGCGATGGCAATGAAATCCTGGGTCCCATAAAAGACGTGGAGTTCTTAAGGGCTGGTCTGCCATTGGTTTGCAAAATGGAATTTGTTTCAAGCAATTTTCTACTACTATTACTATTAATATTAATTATAGTAGCGGAATTATTGGGACATTATTGGATTAGTATGGCGTTTAGCAGCAGCAGCACTAGTAGTAGTAGCAGTATTAGTATTAGTAGTAGTAGTAGTAGTAGTAGTAGTAGTAGTAGTAGCAGTATTAGTAGTAGTAGTAGTAGTAGTAGTAGTAGTAGTAGCAGTATTAGTATTAGTAGTAGTAGTAGTAGTATTAGTAGTAGTAGTAGTAGTAGTAGTAGTAGTAGTAGTAGTAGTAGTAGTAGCAGCAGTAGCACTAATAGTAGTATTAGTATAGTAGCGGAATTATTGAGATATTAATGGATTATTATGGCGTTTAACAGTAGTAGTAGTAGTAATAATAGTAGTAGTAGTAGTAGTAGTAGTAGTAGTAGTAGTAGTAATAGTAGTAGTAGCAGCATGTGAGGTTTTGGGCTAGTAATGAGATATTCCGGATGGATACAATGTTGTTTCGTACGTTTATAGAAGTGCTGTAGAAGGTGTCTATTATTCAGAGACATATTTTAGTACAATAT
>Ga0123352_10008613_pt1 | contig 15880 bp, 6 predicted proteins | sample TergutLab28metaG_FD_89700 | JGI IMG/M metagenome (GOLD analysis project Ga0123352, IMG submission 89700) | Labiotermes labralis P1 segment gut microbial communities from Petit-Saut dam, French Guiana - Lab288 P1 | ecosystem: Host-associated > Arthropoda: Insects > Digestive system > Gut ... | reverse complement strand
TTAAACATTAAAACATTAAAACGCCCCGACATTTTTCGGTCCTAGGACCGAAAAATGTCGGGGCGTTTTAATGTTTTAATGTTTAAATTTTATAAATTTTATATATGTGCAGTAGTTGGTATAATAATTGAGCAACTCGACAACATGCATGGTGTAACAACGAAAATACAATTTACGTGTTGTTAATTTAACTATATTCTTTAACGAAGGCCTAAATCACGGATAAAAATAAATACACGTAATCCCGGAGCACTTATGGAATTATATTTTGATCGCGTAAACTCGACCCTCGACATAATGAGCCGACGAAAATAAGGTTTGTCACAACAATCATCTGGGGGACATTCCAAGTTTGAAAACATTTCTGTGTTAAACGTCCCGTTTCTAAGTGGAATGGCAAGTTGAAACACGAATCCACTGACATAATTGAAGTGGGCTGAGAGCTCCACACTCTGCTATCCATTTCACAAACGTTGCTGGCTTCTACAATTCAAATCCTGTTCCATTATATTATACTGAGAGAAGAATTTCTTTCTTCCATCATCTTAATACTTCTGTTAATCTATATTTAAATCATACCTAGTTCATTCCTTCGTTGTCCTTTACCACACATCTTTACTACTGTTTGTCTTTATACCATATAAGTTCTTGTTGTTTGAGTCCGTGATGTAAATTAAGAATGCGTGACACGTACGACTCGTAAGGCAGGTGATCTGGGAGGGGGAAAAAAGCTACAATTCGTAATATCTTTACAGACAGTGACAAAATCCGTAAATTTTAAAGACTTTAAATTTCTCTCTTTTTTTTTTAACTGAAATTATGGACTGTTCTAGAAAAGGATCATCCTTTACTATTACCGTAGTAAACAGGATGGCTTCTGTTTATTGTTACATTAAAAATAAGAACTTTACGTAAATAAAGAACCTGTTAGACAATTATCTTTCTTTGTAACTGTTCCGGGTTCAAAACAGAAATTGGGAAATTAATGCTAAACAGACGTAAAACTCATAAGATTTGAGATCTTCACGGCAGTTGGTATCAAGAACATGGTCTTCTGGAATGTTATGCCACGTAGTTTGTTAAAGGGGTACCAAACGTTTCGGAGGAACCACTTGCACATTCAGGATAGAAGATTGACTTTGAGGTGCGGTATCCCGTATTTTTTAACAACATACAATATGTTAATACAAGGCAGTCAAAACACAACTACAGATATATTTGTAGCATAGATGGCTAAAGCTAGCACCTACATTACAGAGGCCGAAACATGTAGTTGCTAGCTTTAGCCATGTATGGTGCAAATATATCTACATTTGTGTTTTGACTACCTTGTATTAAAATTCTTTATGTAGAAGATTGAATCTGAAGAAGCAGAAAGCCACTTCTTCCGAAACGACCATACCCATCTAACAAAATCATTCAACAGAAGAACAGATCATAATCCTAAAACTTACATTTTTTTCGCATTGGTATGCGTAATTCCAGACGAGTTCGCACAGCTGCGAAAAGCGACTACTGAATTCGTCATTTCTGTCCTTCTGTGCGCCTGCCCGCATAGAAAAAAAAGCGGATTGTCATGAAATTTCACACTGGGGGCATTCACTGAAACTGTCGAGAAAATCGCAGTTTTGTTAAGATCGAACGAAAAATAACATGCGCTTTGCATGAAAACCTACGCACGTTTATGAATACATCTGTTGCTAGCGTCACATTTGCAGCCGGTGATAGTAAACGATAACGAGCGCAATCGATATTAATCTGCTGTATTTCTTAATGCGATTTACACCGTGCATAATTAAAGATAATGGCAACGAATGAACACAATATTTAATATTTGTTGACTATGACTAACAATATTATATTTGGTATGTACAGAGACTAAAACATGCACACTAATTTTTAGGAAATATTATACTTAAGCCGGCAATTAGAAAATACCTCGTGGAATAAACATCTGAGGTAATATATTACCGATAAGTTTAAAAGACTCAGCATAGATATATAAATAATAGTACGGCAAAGAAATTTAGTAACAAACCCTAATAACAATAAAAACATCCTACTATATGTGCGCAGTTGTGAACAGTGACAAAAAGTGTGATCATAGTGGACTTATTGGTAGGCCATCTCAGATATGTCAGGCTGCAAGGATCCAAACGCGCCCCAATTTTCTCGTTACACGTACAGTTGCTACTTTTTTTATTCTTACGAAGTCCAAGAATCATGCAAAATTGTACGGACTATTCAATGTAGATTATGGCTACGTCAGGGCTTTCTACATATTCTACGAGGGGCAAGCTAAAATATTCATTAGCCCAAAGATGTACTTATGCAAACACGTAAATATTATATTTCACATCTCATTATATACACAAACTTTAATAGACATTACGATTCGTATAAAGATTAACATTACAGACGTTTTAAATGAGAAATAAATGACAATGTCACAGAGACGTAACACAGTAGGATTAAAATGATTATTCTTGGGAAAAGCAGGATCCAAAATATATGCAGATACATTAAAAATATCGACGCAGCAAAAATTTAACAATGAAACCACGGCAGAGACAGATAAGTTACAAGACAGAGCTACAAATCTCACAGATATTATTACACCTCGTGAGCTGGTGTTACATCTGAAGAAACGTAGTTAGGAAAACAAATCCCATGACCAAGCATGTCTCACGAGACTTAAATCTTCACACTTATTCGGATCCAAATTGTTACCAGATATTTAAGATTCACGTAAAACTGAAAACTTTCGTGAGAATAAATTCACTAAACCCCTAGAATTCAATATCACAGAAAGCAGAGTAGACCGTCCGTTTTTTCGAGCCTTTGTCTAGGTTTTTTAGCATGTGTTTTTTTTCGTGTGATGGGGTGCTGGCCCATAGACACAACCCCCAACCTGGAAGACCAGTGTATCTCTCTTTGTCTGGGTGATCTCCATGTTCAAAGAATGGCAGAAGAAGATTACCCAAAACAGCATTGAAGTGGATGCCGGAGCAAAGGAGAGCAAGAGGAAGACCGAAGAAAATTTGGATGGAAGGTATAAGGAAGGCCATGAACGAAAGAAACCTAAATGAAGGCCAGTGGGAAGATAGGAAGCAATGGAGTCTAGGTGTCGGACAACGTAGAACGACGTTTTGAAACCGATATATACCTACAGAAAGCAAATTAATTAAAAGAATGTGACAGTTGACGCCGTCCATTGTCTGAGTTACACTGAAAACACACGAAGTTGCAGCAGGCGGGATTCCTCCCGTGATTACTTAGACTCAGAGCCATAATTTATTTGGCCTATGTACCCTAAATTCTGGCTTCACTACCCGATTCAAGTCTGTCTCACATTTATCGAACTAAGATGCGTTTACTTCCCTTATGAAGGCTGACACAACGATACATATGATTAACTTAAATTTTAATACCTCTACTCGTTTTGGATCATTGTTTTCCAAATTGTGATAAAATAGGGTGTGTGAAACGTTGTATGACATCCAGGCACTAGTTACCACTGTTCTACTACATGGACAGAATAAACTTAAATAAACCAACACAAAAACTGGCAAATTGCGTAGGCCAAGAAATTCCCTTAGCATGCTAATGGGAAGGAACACAGAGTCACACAGGTAAAGAAATATTCACAAACTGGTTGCCTAATGTTGGCGGTTTTGGCTGTGTGCAGTACGCGTAACAAAAGAATCTTTTATGTATGCAGCCAGTACTGGGCTGAGCAAACAGCCGCTTTTAAGACACGCCCACTCGAAGCCAACGACAGAAATGAACTGTGCATTGAATAATATTTTTTCCGTCCTTGGCTACACTTGTAGCGAAGTATTTTACTTGAAACACGAAGTGCCAGCTTTAATTTCTGTACTACTATGCTGCTACTTTAGTTTTTCAGAAGTGTTTTTCTTTCATGAGTAAATAATAAGTAGGAATAAGTAAACAAACCTAAGAACTTGGAATGTGAAGTGAGGGAGGGGAATCCTTCCAAATATATATGGACAATGTAGCATAGATAAAATGCCACAAGTTGTCACATGCTGTCCGATAGAACAATTCCACTAAAGGTAGGAACTTTAGACACGGAAAAGGATGGCTCCTGCATGATGTCAATAATTTCGACGCTTGGCATATGCAGGTGAAACAGACATATAAATGAAGTAACACGAGAATAAAGAAGGTACCTTCACCTATAGTAGCAGAATCTTATATTTTTCCTTAAAAATACAAGTACGCTTCTTCTGCTCCAGAAAACATAAAATCAGTCCAATAATTTCAAAACAAATGGTTCAAAAATCATAAAATTTCATTTTACAGCTCGAGAAATCAAAATATTATGCCTTTTATTGGGTGACGTTTCACATCTGTTAAAAACAGCTAATGTCATCCAAGAAGCAGAAGTCAAAATACCGAAATGTGACGACGCTGACGACTGTTGCATCTGCACATATCAGACAGCATCCACCAAGCCCTATTTGGGGCGTACAGTCAAAAAGCAGGTGCTGAGTGGAGCGCACGACATACCAGTGGGTATCAAGTGTACTGAATTCACAGCTGTCATTCGATAACCTTATCTAAAGGAAAACGATGGAGGACCACAATCAGATGGGGGAAAAATCATAAAAAGGGAAATTTAAAACCGATTCAAGTAAACCACGATACCTTCAATAGCAGACTTTTTCATTAGGCTTTGTAAGAATGGGATAGGTTTATATCAGCGCAATAATCTTCGATTCCTCAGTAACTTAAACAATTAATACTGTACTTGTTCCGTGCAATTTATACACATGTAATTTTATTACCAACAAATTACACTTGTCCAACACGTTTAGGCCATCCAGGGAGCATCATTTTAAACTAAAAGAAATACACAGCATCACCTTTTACAAATGATAAGCTATAAGGTGGTGCTGTATATGTCTCTTAGCATGTAATGATGCTCCCTGAAAATTACTATAAAAAATAGACGGAACATGCAGGAAAATTGGAATTGTGTTATTTACCACTTACAGTTCACAAAACTACGAGTACATGGTGATGCTGGATATGCCTTTTAGTACAAAATGATGCACCCTGAAGATAGCCATAAATAGTAGCCGCAACATGTAGGAGTAGTTATCTATCTACGGACAAGTGCAGTATGTTGGAAATAAAGTTACTGAACTTAAAAATTGTTTACTGATTTAGTTAGATTAGTCACACTAACTGACATTTAGTTCAGTTACTTAGACAGTCAGGATAGTTACACTAGTCACAATGAATGAGTTAATTTTGTGCGTTCTCCATACAAACAGCTCTATACCGAGACCGAATGAAATGCTTCGTTAGAACACAGCTTGTACAGTACCAGTGCGAGCAGAAGGGCATATACAAACAAAAACAGAGCGAGATTTAATATTCTCACAATGCTGTTCATGAAAATTCCAATATTACGTCATATTAAGCCGTGTCGATTGGTACACAGTTCCCGACGTTTCGGGGGTGTTTACTGCCTCCATCTTCAGAGGTAACACAGCCGACAATCGTTGGTAACTATTACCAGTCGACGCAGTGTAACATCCAAAAGACTTCAATATGCAAAAGGAACACTAGTTATTGATGACCTATGATGCTGTAGGTGCACTATATTATCTTCCTCATAGCCCATCTAAATATAAATATGCCCACCTCATGGCTGTGAGGAATATATGACACCTGTCCTTTCTATGAGCTGCACAAAAAAGACGAAACGCAGTAACCATAAAGTGACCATAAGAGATTCTCACTGACAGTAACATGTGCCACTGATTGGGCTTGAAATGTGAACAGCAGGAGGCGGGGTCCCGACCTCAAAGCCTGTCGAATTCCTGCAAGATCTACTCAGAGAAGCCAGTCATCTCGTCACGATCACCGCGTTCAAGCACTCTCCTGGAACACACACCTATCTTCTAAGCATTTAATAACTACTGTCATGTATATGCGTTAACCTGTCTCCGAATTTGTTTATTACACAGAACTCCTTACCTGCCCATCTTCTATTAGATAGACGTTTATACGGCCAGCTCAAATCTATTCAGATTATACAGCGAACAATTTACCAAGGAAGCTCTTGAAGGGATGGAGACTTCAAAAATGGGACAAGTCATTCGCACTGTGAAATATGCAGATTTACTTGTGTTACTGGCTAAGGACAAAACGGTTCTACTGGGTATGACACATAGACTAACTGAAGGTGGAGGAAGCTAAGGAATGACAATGAATGTGGAAAAACATGAGGTAATAAGAATCTTGAAGCAAACAACCCCTACACATATTATGATAGATCAAAAACAGCCAGAGAATGTGGAATATTTTTAATAATTGGGTAGCATGACAACAAATGATGCAAGATGTATACATGAAATAAAATCCAGATTTTCATGGCAAAAGCGGCATTCAAGAAGAAAAAGATTCTTTACGCCAGAAAACTGGATTGAATTTAAAGCATAAATTACTGAAGTGTTACGTTCAGTGCATGGGTTTGAATGGTACTGAAAATTCGACACTTCGGAACGCCGATCAGAAATACCTGGACAGTTTTGAAATGTGGTGCTAGAGAAGGATGGAGAAGATCAGTTGGACCGATCGTGTGAAGAATGTAATAGAGTCAAGGAGGAACGGAATATACTCGTAGTATGTAAAATAAAAAGAAGGAAGGCTAACTGTACTGATCACATTTTGTGCAAGAACTGCCTTCCACATCACGTTATTGGAGGAAAGATGGAAGGAAGAAGTAACGGGAAGACGAGGAAGAAGATCTAAGTAGCTACTGGATGACTTCAAGGAAAGGAGAAGGTAGCGGAAATTGAAAAAGGAAGTTTTACATCACACTCTGTAGAGAAATCGCTTTGGAAGAAGCTATGGACCTGTCGAAAGACGGAATGCCTAATGAGAAACTAGCCAGAAGGCAATGAGCGCACTTAAGTTAAGTAGGGACACACATTTTGAAGATCGGGAAGACCAATGATGCGGAGCGAACTGAACACATGAAATGCAAACGAGTTTAATGTAATGTTACTCAAAAAGTAGGAAGCACAGACGTCTTTGGGTACGTCACATGATCAGTTTTGGTGACCTACGAGTACATTTAGCCTAACAGTTTACAACTTATGTTCAATAAGTGCATGGCGAGTAGCCCGGCAGACTTCCTAGACCACATTCGATTTCAGTCCAGACATTCTTAAACACGGCTGGTGTTTACGGTAGCCGTAGCGTATCACATCCCGCACGAAATCTCCGGCAAAATAGTGGGCAACGATGAGACGTAAAAGTATCCTTTATATACCTCAGAAGAGAAAACTGTTGATGTAAGGTCAGGAGAATGGAGCGCCAAATGGTAGGGCCAAACAGACCAACCCAATTCCGCGGAAAATTTATAAAAAAAGTCGCACCTTAACTGCAAAATGTAAAAGTTAAGGATCTCCGTCTTGATAGAACAGCACGTCATTCGTCTCTTCTTATACCAAAATCGGAGCAACGTGAAAGAATGCCATGTCATAACAATATGAGCGCAATATTCTATATTAGCATGTTACAACAATTGGTATTTGTAACTTTCAAATACAAAAAAAAAAGCTCCCAAAAATTTTTTTTGCACCGCCAATTATGGCATGCTTAATTTTCTGGTAGTCTGTCTTGTTGAATTTCTTGATCTGCGCACAAAAACCATTTAGTTTTCACTCATTTCAGTTTCACTAACTGATCGTTTACCGAAGATTTCCTTTTAAAAGTATAGCCAGCTTCAATGAAATTACGTCACTTGCAGAAGGACCTTTTCAGTTACGGTTCCCTAGAGAACTCTGACTGAAATTCGCTTCCCGCTGTAACCACAGATTTCGTTTCGCCATACCAGGACACACCCTTACGTTTCTGCACTTCAGAAGTCATTTAACACAAATGTGGTGATGGTGCCAATGGTGGAAGAACTTGAAGAACCAAGCAGTACAATTTCAAAATAAATTACCTAGATGTATACATTTAGTTTTCAATCCTGAGTTTTCAGGTTACATTTCATGTGTTCACCTGGTATAATACAGCGAAACTTGTGTACCCATTGCAATGGCCCACTCTCTCGAACACCCCGAGCGCTAGAATCGCGAGTTCGAAATTTCCTCGGCTAATGATGTTTGTTTTTCTGTGCTGGAAACATACTGCATAGGTATAAGTCGTGACCGATCGGTCTTCTACTAGTATTTAAGTAGTACAGTCAAATGTACAAAAAATTTATTTAAAGAATAACAATTATTAAGACTTCTGAAATGGAAAATCTAGATATTACTTGATGAATTGAAACAACGGCAGACGTTCAATTTTTCAGTACACCTCTTACATAGATATAGGACTACGCTGTATTTTTAACTTTATGTTGATAAACGGTACTCTCAATCAGGTAGTTATGTTAGTGTAGTGATCAGATTAAGGGTGCATGATCGGAGAATTGGCGTTCAGTTTTCATGGTGAAGAAAATATTTCTCGTAGCCACAGCCTCAGGATCGGTTATAGGGCCCAGACAACCGGAACGGGGGGGTTTTCCCAGCAGGTAAAGCGACTGGGAATCACGAAAAACCTACAATTACATCTAGTGCCGAAAATCAAATATAAGAAGGTAATTAACTCCATAAGAAGCGCAAAGGATGTCGTAGTGGAGCTGAAGTGCCAATCCTCTATCATCCTACCCCTCTTTACACTGATATATACTTATGTGTATATGTGTGTGTGTGTATGTGTGTGTGTGTGTGTGTGTGTGTGCGTGTGTGTGTGCTACTTTCTTCACATATATTCTCCGTACTAATTTTACTATCTTTTTATTCACTATCCACTCATTACTGGTAACTTTGTCTACACTGTAGGTATTTATGGTTACAACCGCAACCGCATTACAAAACGTTTTCCGCGTTCTACGCCACTAATTAAATGTTTGTCTTACAGTCCCTGCTCCTTTATGATTCATATGAATAAAATTGCGGATTGTAAAATGGCGAGCTATAGTAAGCTGATATCAGTCACAACAGCCAACCCTCGAATCATCTCCATGATCGCCAGAATGGGCGGCTGCCAGTCACGCACACGTAAATGAAGGCCTGAACCACGCGCTGGGCATATGGGCAATAAGGATGCTACTGCAATGGCGGCTTGCAAATAGAACGTCGTGGGTCGATTTACGCTGGCTGTCAAATGGCCTATCAGTGCCAAACACATTTTACGTCTGCATTAGAAAGAATGTAGCATACTGTATAATTCAGCTTGGCTTGACCGCACCGACAGCAAATATTTTCTTAACTGCAGAAGTCATTTAGCTACCTTAGCGCTGAACACTTGCCTACTTTCGCGCGCACCCTCTCCCTCGCAAGAGGCACTATAACCGCCAAAAAGTTACAGACTAGAGATCGTGTTATTTTTGGCTGGTGTAATTTCCAATCGGAAAGCTAGGAGCGAGTAACCTGTATGCGTACAGCGTAGATTGGACGAAGAAATACAATATCTTGCTCTTACCACCTAACGTGTGCAGCGGGTCTACCCGCCAGCTCTGTTCGCTCCTTCTTCGACCAAAACCCAAAGAATGTCTTATACCAGACCACGACAATAACGTATCACGTTGATTATACGGTGAAACAACCAGGTGAGATACGGCATTGGAGGACTCAGATACTAACCCTCTGAAGAATGAGAATGACATCCACACGGACACAGAATATTAATTTCTGGAATCATTTTTACATGAAGACATCTTATCCGGTACGGATGAATGGTCGAATATGCACGCTTAGCCTAGAACTCTCGACGATTATATATATATATATATATATATATATATATATATATGTAAGAACCGATCGCAAAGAGCAGCCGCGCAGGTGACACCTGCTTGCTACCATACCGCGAAGAATGTGCCAAGTTGGATCATACTGTTTTAAGTCGGGCGTCCACACGTGGTATGCATCTGTCGTTGGTGTTGCCGTAGACCTACGTAACGTTGCTTCTCTGCGCACATGCATCCGTAGGCCCTCTGATCGACTGAATGTTGGTTCACGCGCACCATGACTGTGCAATTACAGCGTTTTGGTGTAAAGTGCAGTGTGCTTGTGTTGGTGGTATATTGATTAATTCGGCCCTCACCAGCAGAAGCGTTCGATCCGTATAGATGACGGAAGCGTCGCTTCCTTTAAAATTTTCCTAAATTACATTTGTAGTTTAGCATTTATACCGTACCAACTCTTAAATTTCCACTCTTTTATTGTCCGGGACATTCGTGTTGCCCCTTTCTTCAATCACCCTTGGTATTTTCCAGTTGCGACATGGGGCTGTTGAAAGACAATGGCGTCCAGTAATTACAATACCTTACGCGCATGTGCGATGCTGGGGGACGCTCCGTTTACGACTCCTTCTAATTTTCTACTTCGTTTGCAAGGAGGTTATAGATGTTTTAGTGCTGTTGAGTTGTTTAGTCACTTTATTGCAGCTGTTTTAAGAGTGCTGACTACTATGTATGCTGAGTTTAAGGACATCGTATTTAGCTAAAACTCATGCTGGTATAGTGAAGGATGTGTCGCGAGGGAAGAGGGACACAACTGTATCTCCACGCGCCATACCCAATGGACACTTGTTTTCGTGTTCCACAACCAGTTTAAAATTCAGGTACCCGTGTGTGCGTGAAGGGAAGGGAAGTGAGCAATCGAATCTCTCAAAAACTCTTTCGCTACTCTGTCATCTGACGATAAAGAATAGTTATTCAAAGAGGAAAAACAAAGACAGACGGTCACATTCACAAACGCTGTACGGACGGTGGGTGAAAACTTTGCTGAGCATTTTAAATCGCAGCTTTATAAAATGTAGCATGTTTATGCGATTGTAGTGAGACGATCAACAGGTTTTGCTCCTCATGTCTTTTATGCCCTAAGGAAAAGCCTACCTGGCCTTCAGCATGTTTCGACGGCCTACATAAAATCAACAAAGCTGAAAAGTGTCTTTGAAACACCGTTGCTCGTATATTTTCCTCACAATTCTAATTTTTGGAAAGATAAAGAGAATTGAGTAGAGCCTGAGAGATCATAACCTGCTCTCTACTGAAGAACAGAATAAACAGGCCGATGTCAAACCACCTTCTTCGATTACGTCATCGACATATATGCCTAAAAGTCAAAGAACTGCAAAGTACGTTACAAATTCCAAAGTATGCCCTGAAACCTTTATTAAAAACAAGATAGGCAATGCACTTATAACGAAAATTGAGGCGCGTTCGCGTAACCACTCTTACCGTGGACGAGCAATAAATATTACATATTATGAGCGTGTATATATAGCCATACGCAGGCAAACATAATTTCCGTCCGTCAGACAAAATCCTTTATTATTCTTTCAAGAAACTACATGTTTCGATCAGGAACAGATCGTCTTCAAGTGTTTCAATACAAAAGTGTTAAAAACAAGATAAAAATGTACACGACTTTTGTCATATCGCAAAAATGGTGAAAAATAAATTAAAATCAATTTGTAAGTCTCAATGTTGTGTCGAGTGCGGTGGTTTTGTATACAAACCTTTTCAGGATACGAGTTACTAATTAAAATACGCTTTACAGCAAGCAATGCGCATGCGCAGTGTTTTACCGTCATCTGTGGCCTGTCTGGCTCAACAATATTATCTCACAAATTGCAAGATTTTCGGAAAAATTTATTGAACCTAAAATCTGTATTTTGTTTTTCGGTACAATGTTTCTAAAATATTTCTTATTCTAAGAAGAATTCAGCGAGATATTATCATAAATGTGTATAGGTCTTCATGTAAAATGCACGTTATTTTTGTTAGATTTTAACGAAACTTGAATTTTTAGACAGATTTTCTAAAAATTCTAACATACAAAATTAAATGAAAATCCATCCAGTGGGAGCCGAGTTGTGCCATGTCCACGGAGAGACACAGAGACAAACGGACAGATGGATGCGCAGACAGACAGATAGACAAGACGAAGTTGATGCTCGCTTTTCGCAATTTTACGAGCGCGCTTAAACACTGGCCTAGATATTTGTTATGTTCGGTTTACCTCAATCTCTGTTTCCGCTACCCGTTTGAGTTAAGTCGCGCTACGCGACTGCTCACCACTGACTAGACAGACACCTGAGCGGCATAGTGCAATAAGCCGATATATGGTCAAGGCCCTGGCAGTTACAGCACTGCGTGATGTCTTTCCTGGACAGGTGTGGTGGACTTTCACATCGTATTCCATTTAGATGGTTTTAATATGCCCTGATATTTCCCATCCTTTGTGAAGGTAGCTAGTAAGCGTGCTAAGATGCTGTAAAGAGATGCCCGTACCTTTGCCCAAATGTTCAATTGTCGAACTAAATTGGCTTTGAAGCCCTTAGCCTTCAGGTCATTGTGTACGCCTTGGGATGGAGATTCAGCCCTGACGATTCTAAATGCAGATCTCAATGACTTGCGTGCCTTTGATTTGAAAGTGTAACAAGGAACCCATAATTCCTCTAAGTGTCGTTCATCTATATTACACATAAAAATTGAGTCTCTACGTCAAAGAGAGAAAAAGTTGATCCACACCAAACGTAATCAACCGGTTAATCCTCTAGAGGAAAATAACCGCTGTTTATTGTGAGAATCGTATGAACTAGAATTACAAAACTGCGCAGGAAAGATAATTTGTTAAAGTTACAGCAGGTGATGCGTATTGTTACCATTTGGCGCCAAATTTTTGAGACACAACTGTTATTTTAAAATCAGCGTAGTATCTCGCTTTTCACGGTGCCACATCACCTAGTTTTCCAGGGCCTCATTATCTAGACTTTACGATTACACTCAGACACACCACATTCGGTAGGGCTCCTCTGGACGACTGACAAACCCGACGAAGAGACCTCTACCTGACAACACACATCACCCACAAGAAGCAGATATATATGTCCCTGGTGGAATTCGAGCCCGCAATCCCAGCACGCAAGCGGACGCAGACCCTCGCCTTAGACCGCGCGGCCAATGCGATCAGTAGTATCTTGCTTTGTTTCTTTACAAAAAATCTTCATTCACAATATCGGTACGTTCACCACGGTCGGGCATTTTGATAGAGTATTCACACTAATCGGGCTTGCGACACTCAAGCAGTCCAGTTTGCATTGAACATGTTCAAAACTTTAAAAAATAAGATTTCGCCGTAACTGTATTACATTTGATTCATATGTGCTTTCAAATCGTAACCGCGCTCTGTCGTGTGTCCCGTGACGTCAGAGAGACAGTTAGAGTAAGCAGAGGCATTTAAATACTGTTCCTCTAACTGCTAACCGACGGCGTACCTATATGTGTGAAACATGTTTGAAAAGCAGCAACGGTACGGATCATTTTATGCTGAACCTACTATCAGCCATCCGATACTTGTCTGATATTTTAGTTCTTTAAAACTTACTTGGTGTCAGTTTTCTCACCACAGTACTCTGACGGACAGCAAAACAGACAAGAATGGCATAGTTTTGTTATATACAGTACGTCAAACTGTCCACAATCACAATTTTGCTAGCAAGGCCTATACGTAAAAACAGGATCTCATATGACAGAATAAAACAAGCATTCTTTAAAAGACTTGAAGTAAAATATGCGTTTAGTCCTCTTCCAACAAATTCCATATAATATTGAGACATCTAAGCAGGTTTTGCCTATTATAGGCTTAAAGTGAGCGAGGATGGCGTAGACAGTACGGTGACTAGGCTAACAGTACGGTGACTAGGCTAACAGTATGGTGACTAGGCTAACAGTATGGTGAATACGCTACGGGCTGAACGATCTGGAGCTAAAATCCTGACAAATCAAAGAGAATTCTCCAAAACATTCGAATTGGTTCTCAGGCCCACTAGATACCCAATTCAATACATACAGAGGTTCTTTCCCGTGTTTAAATAGGCCGGGGGACGAAATTGACAACTCACTTCCATCTAGAACAGAGGTAAAGAAAAAGCGAAGTTATACCTCTACTCTCCCTGTACGCCTTCATGGCGTGGACAGCAAATAGACCTTCCGCACTTTTTATAAGATCAAGGTAAGTCAGTAATTATGCCTATAATGCCATCTGTGAAGATACGTGAAAAACACTGAAATAAGTCTCCTTGCTCACTAAAATTACGCAGTACGTCTTTATGTGAAGTTTCTCTGTTGGAACAAACACTGCAGAGTGATGTTTGGGCATAATAAAAAGGAAAAAAATACGAAGTGAAGATAATTACGTAATGATTGAGGTGCTTCATAATTTTAGCTACTCACCAAACATTACGAAGGTGATTAACACAATATAATTAGATGGGCAGGATACGTAGCACACAAGCGAAGAGTTACGCGTAGAACTCTCTAGTTGGAAGAACTTAAAAAAAAAAAGAGGCCACTCGGATGATGCAGGGGCCACTAAAAAGTCAAAATTGAAACAGCTAATATTGATACGAACAACTCCAACAGGAAACAGGTTTCGTCTTACAGCGGACAATAAAGGAACACGCTTATGACTTCCGAGGATGGCGGAGAGCTCTCAAGACACCACAAATCAACGACACAAAACGTCATCTGCAGGACAGCCAGCTACTTGATATGCGGCCTATTTAGAGGGTAGTTGCACTGACCTGCGAGTGGCACAGTTCGCAGTAATCAAATATCAGTATAAAGAGACAATTCCCATGATACGTGAAGTTCTGAAGGCAGCAGCTATGAAGATTCAGGTCTGAGGACAGAGGCCGCAACTTAAGATGCTGGTAACTTTGCACGAGACTACACGACGTCAAAACCTACACGATAGCAATCTCACTTAACAATGTGTCGATGGTGCTTTTCTGTTTCTAGATTTAAACATGGGGGGAGACCTTAATAGAATCTGTTTCTAGTTTAAACATACATTCAACACGCGCCTTTGAATGACAGTACTGTCAATAGGAATTTAAATGTATATATATATATATAATACATATTTAATAGCACTACCAACAAATATATTTAATTATACAAGTACAATGAAACTGATTAACAGACACCCTGACTTCTTACATATTTCGGCCAAATTTGTGGCCATCTTCAGGGAGGTAAAATACAAAGGATGGATACCTTCAAAAGTATAAAATTACAATACAGAAGTAACAGAACCAGCGCACAGATATAAAATATGAATCATGAAAACCCATAGTTTAAAATATATAAATATAATTTTTTTGCTATTAAGAAATGTATTAATATTTTAGGGCAAGATTTACACAGAAGTTTCGAAGTAATTCACCACACAAGATGTGTCGTGATGTAAATAGCACGTTCAACTACACTGTTGAGGTCAGCATGTAAGCATCTTTCAGGCCTTTCATTTATCCGTATCTACAGTCGGCAGTTCCTTAGGACGGCTTAGTTCGCAAGTTCTCCCTTCAGCTCCTCTCCTGACCATGTTAAAGCCAAAGAGTTGTTGCTGCTAGCGAAGTTCATCACGTTGCTATCGCCATGCACATTGCAGGGATGATATGGCTGCACGTTAGAACAGCAAAATATGGGAAGTACAGAGCTCGGGACTGAAGTGAAGTAGGGGGTTCGTGGCCTCGACGTGTGTGTGTGTGTGTATGTGTGTGTGCGTGCGCGCGCCTTGGGTTGTAATATATACAGGATTATTCATAAGTCCCTCCGGGATTTCCGAACTCGACTGCGCAACAACCAAGACAGACACGGCAGAAAGGAGCATATCAATAGGTAGAGAATCTCTCCAAGTTTTTTTTGGTACTAGGGGCCTTGGCGTACTTGCAGGTTCCACCGCTAGGGGGTAGTTGTGACGAAAAATGGCGTTCATAGTGAATAAGAAAGCGTTCTGTGTCTTGGAATTTGCCAAAACTGAGTCAATTG
>Ga0123352_10008611_pt1 | contig 15884 bp, 16 predicted proteins | sample TergutLab28metaG_FD_89700 | JGI IMG/M metagenome (GOLD analysis project Ga0123352, IMG submission 89700) | Labiotermes labralis P1 segment gut microbial communities from Petit-Saut dam, French Guiana - Lab288 P1 | ecosystem: Host-associated > Arthropoda: Insects > Digestive system > Gut ... | reverse complement strand
TGGTTTTAAATTGTTTTTTTTTTTTTTTTTTTGTTTTTTTTTTTTTTTTTTGGGGTGTGTTTTTTCCCCCCCCCCCCCCCCCCGTTTTTTTCTTTTTTTTCTTTTTCTTTCTTTCTTTCTTTTGTGTGTGTGTGTGTGTGTGTGGATGTCCAAATGTGTGAAGTGGGAAGTAGGCTTCATGGGTTCTGCTTGGAGAAAGACCAGACAGGTAGCTTTGAATACAAATACTGGGAAAACCTGTGCAGACTATACTTGTGTGTAACACACTAGTGTTCATTCATCTGCTGGAATGCAAGGAGAGTAGAAAGTTTTCAGTCAGATTTTTCGGGATGGTAACGCTAGTAATAAATAAAAATCTTATTTTCTTTACCATTTCAGGTAGAAAACAGGATTGTGTTAATGCTGAACATATTTCCCAGTTCAAACAGAGGCTTCATTTTTTCTGTATGCAGCTGTTCGTTTTATAAACATATCATACATACTATGCGATTTCTCTTAAGTGTCACAGTATTTGCATATCTTAAGACATAACATGAAGAGCATGATTGTTATGTTGGTTCCATGCAGTATACAAAGAACATTTTTGAGCAGAATTTAGAAGCAGGTTTACAAAAGCCAATTTATCTGAATTTGTTTCTTTCTTTATGACTTTATTGTGATTCATCACTTTTCAGCTTTAAAAAAAATAAAGTATAAATTTCACATGGATGCCATTTCTGAAGAACAGACTTTTATTAAGGTATAATTTCCAGAGGTTTGTTACATAAGAAATTTGCTTCTGTGTCGTGGTATTATAAAATGTAGGTAGTTTAAATTGAAATACTACTACATTGTCAACACAGAATTTATGAGAAGTCATCTGGTTTGAAATGTATGAAGTTGATCACCTTATGTTCCCCTTTCCTTGTGTAATAAAAATAGTGTGCTAAAAATGGATAGTACATTATGTAGACACTGAGTGGTTTCTTGCAAATTAAATGAACATAATTTATGCACTTGCTCTCTGTTTTAGGGTGACACAAGGGTACCAAAACCACCCAAACCACCAGAGAAACCTCTCATGCCATATATGCGCTACAGTCGAAAAGTTTGGGATCAGGTGAAAGCACAGAACCCAGAGTTGAAACTCTGGGAAATCGGAAAGATAATTGGACAGATGTGGCGTGACTTGCCAGAAGAAGATAAGACGGAGTATGTAGAGGAGTATGAGGCAGAGAAGGTAGGCCTAAAATGAAAATGCAGTCAAAATTAAAAAACCCACACTTTACATTGAATTTAAGTGACCCTGTGAATATAACCATAATTTTCAGGTTTTCTGAAGCTCATGTTATGTCAGGTGTATCATATAAGGCTTCATAATCTGGGCTGAGTCTTATTAATATCGGGTCCTGCATCCAGCTCCTACCATATTCCAGCAATGTTTTAACTCAGGGTACATGAAAGATAACAACTAGAGCTACATCAGTTCATTACTTTTTGTAAACTTCAGTTGGTATACAACTGAATAATCCTCAGTTAACCTTTGCTAGCTGTGTATTATGTTAGTGCATATGGACCAGCTGGCAGAGTCACATCTTTTTGGGGGCATTCGCAAAATTGCAAAAATTGGCTATTAGCTTTGTCATGTGTGTCCATCCATCTCTCCGCATGGAACAACGTGTCTCCTACTGGACAGATTTTAATTAAATTTGATGTTAAGAGTATTTTTCAAAAATCTGTCAAGACAATTTAAGTTTCATTAAAATCTGACAAAAATATGTACTTTACATGAAGACCAATAAAAATTTTTGATCATATCTCGCTCAGTTCTTCAAACAGTCATCCTTTGTGGATGCAGTTTTGTGAGTGGCTACAACATCAACACACTGCAGACTAGCTCCTTACAAACAACAGTCTGTTGAAATATGAAAAATGTGATATGAGTCAGGGTGTGTTCAGCATCCAGCACAGTCGCCTCTGGACACTGGGTAATTCTTGGACTAAACATGAACATGGTCTTCAAAGCCACTTCTGCCTGAATTGCTGTGGAAGACTTGAGTGCAAATTTCTTTCCATTGTATGTAGGAAACATTTAAAGCTGAAGCATAATATTAAAAGTCTTACTGTAATGGCAATTGCACATTTATAAACCACTAAGAATAAAGTAATGTAAAGCAACTTTATATTTGAATATGACCTGAACTGGGGTCACTTATTCACTCACTCACTCCTTGGCTCTGTGGCCCTCTGAGAGACTTGGCCTCCTTAATTACAGACACCCATTCTTCCCTACTGACTGCCTTCTGTTGCCATCTCTTAACCTTCATCTCCCGTAGATCCTTCTGCACATCCTCCAGCCATCTCAGTCTAGATCTTCCCTTCTTCTTCCCTCTGGTTGACTTTCAAATATTTTCATAACTGTCCTTCCCTAATCCATTCTCACATTCTTACTACATGTCCAATCCATTCCAGTCTTTTCTTTTTGATATGTGCTGCCATGTCTAAATATTTATACAGCTCTCTCAAGTCCAGATTAGTTTTTATTCTCCATGTTCCTTGTTTTTCCACTACTCCATATTTCCTTAATATTTCCTGTCCCATGTCCCCAGTCTTTTCATATCCATCTCAGTTGTAGCCCATGCTTCACTCCCATACACTACAACTGGTTATATATATCCTAATATTAACTGCTGTTCTCATGGCTCGAGACCTAAATATTTGTCTTAGATTATAAAATATTCTATTACCTGCAGCAATCCTTGATTCTATTTCATAACTTGTTCAAATATTTGAATTTATCAAAGAACTTAAATGTCTAAATTCCTAACCCCTTCAGATAATTGTCTGCCCATTATCAGATCTTGTTCTAAACTTAATTTATTTCTGTTTTTTTTATGTATTTTATTTTGCTTTTATCACCTATCCAGTGCTTACTGCATCTTCTCTAATCTGTGTTATTTCTTCTTCATTCACTCACACCAGTTGTCCAATATCAACGCATCTTCTGCTTATGCTATATACTGTCTGCTGTTAAAAACTGTTCCATTCGGATTGGTCTCTATATTCACCTTGTCCAATACAGTATTAAACAGTGTTGTAGAGAGTGCATCACCATGTCTCAAGCCTCCTTCTATGCCAAACGCTTCAATCAGTTGTCCTTGGATTTGCGCTTTTCCGTTGGAAACCTGCAACGTCATTTTTATTAAGTTCACAAATTTCTTTGGGATCCCAAATTTCTTTAAAATTTCATGTAAATATGTTCTATTTATTGAGTCATAGGCCTGCTTAAAATGAATAAATAATAACTGCAAATTGAAAATAAGTTCATAAAATTTTTCAAGAAAACATCCTAACATAAATAACTTATCTGTAGTTGATTATCCTCTCCTAAAACCACACTGATAATCTCCTAAAATTTCCCCTGGGCAAGGAACCAGCCATCTATGATGAATGCTAGTCAAAACATTACAACATATATTGCATACGGAGATCTCTCTGTAATTGCTACATTGCAGTTTATCTCCCAACATATGTATGGGGCATATAATCGCAGTTTGTCAGTTGTCTGACGTTATTTCTGGTGCCCTGTTACTTCTAATAGGACATGAATTTCTTCCTGTAATTTTTTGTCTCCATACTTGATAACTTCTGCACTGATATTGTCCTCTCTTGGTGACTTATTATTGTTTGTTCTTATTATTTCCCATACCCTATCTATTGTTGGTGGTTTACTTTGCTCTTCAGGTCCTTCGTACTTCTTCCTTACTATAAAGAGTGTCATAAAAATAATGCTTCCATCTGTCCTTTATCATTCAATCATTTCCAATTAAATTATTATCCCTCTCTTTACAAATAGATGTTCATGGCTGGAGACCAGCCTTCATCCTGCAAACTATTGTTTTTCTTGCTTCATTTCTTTTATTTGCTTCCTCCTTACCTTCCAGCACCTTAAGGTCATGGGATCTTTTTTTTCTGTGCACATTTTCTTGGCTTCTTTTCATTTGTTTTTGTAATTCTCAGTATTCATTCTCATCCTCCTATTCAGCATTTTGATTCAGACTTTATTTATTTCTTCCACATTTATCTGGCACTCTTCATTATACCAGTCATTCCTCTTCTCCCTTTCTTCATATCCAACCACCTCACTAGCAACCATTGTTACCACTTTCCTATATTTCTGCCACTTAGTTGCACTTGTTTCCTCATGCTGGTTATTTTGTTGCTCATTATTTTCAGTAATCCCCCAACTTATCACTTCTTTATATATCCTCACAATTTCTGTATCCTGTAATATTCTAACATCAAACTTTCTTTGTCTTGCACCATGTATATTTTTGTCTTTGATATTTTCTGTAAGTATTTAATTCAAACTTTTTACATCCATAATGTTTGACGCATGTCTTCCATCTACCAATATATGGTCAATCTGATTATTAGTTCTTTCGTTAGGGGATTGCCAAGTATCTGTGTGTATAATTTTGTGTGGGAAGTATGGACTTTTTATTAGCCTATTATTATTATTATTATTATTGTTGTTGTTGTTGTTGTTGTTGTTATTGTTATTGTTATTGTTGGCAAAATCAATTGTTCTAGTCCTATATTCGTTTGATGTTTCATGCAGGCTCCATTTCTGTATCACTGGCATAAAATCTTCTTCTCTTCCTGTTTTAGCATTAAAGTTGCCCACTACAATTTTTGCATCATGTGCTGGAATTCTTTGATATATCTGATTAAGTTTATCATAACAGGAGTCCTTAACAAGCTTGTCCTTTTCTTCCATAGGTGCATGTACCAAAATTATTGTAAAATTATTAAACTTTTGGCTCATTTTCAATGAGCATATTCAATCATCCACTGCCGCAAAGTTCATAATCACTTGTTTATACTACCAGTTCCAAAGTGTTACTTTCATTACCACTATACATAGTAGGAAATTCCGTGTATCCAACACTCTACTTCCCCACCATCTTATCTCCTGGATTGCTATAATATCAGTTCTGTATTTCCTCAGTTCTGTTTTAACCTCTTTTTACATTCCTGCTGTATACAGACTGAACACATTCCAGGTAGTAATGTAGAAATCATAGACACTATGATCATTTAGTTAACATATAAACTAGAAGAAACATGATAAACATATTATGTTAACTGCACAGTATAATTGTATCTGTAAAGCAAGTTTCTTGTATATTTTAGGGATGACTGCCCCTGCGCAGTTACAGTGACAACAGAGATGCCAACTACTACAGAATTGTTTCCTTTTTGTACTGCTTTTATGAGTTAAGTGTCTGAAACAAGTATTGGAATGTAGCAGGTTCCATAGGCGAAGCATATGGCATTTCAGTGGTTGAAAGATTTTGGTACTGAAGTCACATCCATGGAACTTCTAAAGACGTTGGCGTCTCTGAAATAGAAAATGTTCCGCATGCTTATTACTTGTGTTACAGTTAGAGTATGAGAAGAACTTGAAAGTGTACCACAACTCTCCTGCCTATGTGGCATACATCGCAGCCAAGACCCGTGGTAAGTCGGGTAGGTTGACACCCACTTCACAGCTCTTGATGGTCATGTTGTCATGTTTCTTGATGTTGAGCCTGCTGCAATGACATTTATGATCAGTTGGTTGGATTGAGATTGTAATGTCTGTTTTCATTTAGAAAGTTTAAGAGCTTAACTATCAGGTGAAATTTGTCTAGGAGATTTAAAACCAATGAACTTTATTTTGAAGAGTCATAGAGGTTTAAGTAGTTCTGGCACAAGAGGAGAAAGGATGTACCACAAGCCAGACTGTGGAACCACATTGACAGTTACGGAAGAAAACTCCCTATAAATTGGAGTAACAATTTTCCAGACTGCACAACTCACAATGTTCTCACTGAAACTTGCATTAATCACTGCATATAATTGTCATATGATAGTAAAGTGTGCATGTACAGTGCAAGTCTGAAAATAAAAGTCTGGTAAATAAATTAGGGTGCTTTCATAGTTCAGTCAGTGAAGTGACAGGCTAAATAGACAGTATTGAATTTCTGACAAAGAAGATTATTTTTCCTATCACAGTAACCCCCCTGTTGGCTGTGGGGCCAACCCCTAGCTCCCACGTAGTGGATTCTGGGATTAAAAACAGCTGGAGTATGCAGCAGACTATGTGCCTTTATGTGGTATCAAGATTAAAATTTCATGGGACTACCTCTGTATTCCTTAGAAATAAATTATTGCCCTTGAGATTGCAGTGAGATCCTAGTAAACTATTCATTGTCTATGAGATAGTCTGATTTATTTGTTTCTAGCTAAAGGGCTTTCATGCAGTTTAAACATTTTTCATAACAAGTCAAAATATCTTTTGTATATTTGTGAGTTCGTACATTATCAAGTGTCCTGTGTTTTAATTTTTTCATTTTTTTTACTGCTCATTCACATTCATCAATACACATTAGTGTGAGAACTCAAATTATCAAACAATGATTATGTCGCATGGTTGAAACAGAACCACGATCATAGATGTTAGAGCAGCTCTTATTGAACATACTAATGGTAGGTAATTAACCACTGTTTCATTTCACAGACATAACTGTATTTGTGAAGTTCATGCCTGTTATCATTCTCACTGTATGAGCAGTAATTTAAAAGGGAGTGACAAGTGTAAAGTTTGTTAATCTGTGCTAACTGACTTCACCTAATTGTCACTATCTAATAACTGTTTGTACCCATTCATACTGAAGGTAGTGTTTTACACATATTTATTTTATTTATTTATTTTTCCTACCAGTGCTTCTGGTCACATTAGTATTCTAATTGACACCCTGTTGAAAAACACATTATTTTTAAATAGTGTCACTTCATAGCTGATGCAAAATTTCAACTTTGGTATGAAATGAAACAGTAATGCCCACCTACCCTTTCTCTTGCATCTTCTGCCATATTTACCCAAATATAAGGCAAGATTTTTTTTTTTAATTCATATGAAATATGACAAGGTCACCATATAATTGTGCACAAAGTTAAATGTGGTCTGTTACCAGGGTACATGTTCATGTCTGCCACAAGTAGATGAATGAAGAAAATTACATAGCTGGCACTGTAAATATACACATTATTTTATGCTTCTACTCATTATTGGTATGCTGACAGCCTGTTTCCAGTCTTAGTACTGTAATGAGAAAGTGTTAAAGTATTTTCAAAATTGTTGGCAATGTTGAAAGGAAAGGTACAACAACATCTGAAACACCAGAAGCAGTGTGTTGCTGTTATGATGCTACTTTTAAATAATAATTAAACATACTGAAGAAACAAGTAACTGTGCTGTGGCATGGAAGTTTTATGTTGCAGAAGAGAATGTAAGATGCTGACGAAAACAAAAAGAATTGTTATTTAAGGGAACATTTGAGCCTGAAGATAATTTTGTGGGCCCAAGCTGGTGAATTTAAATGCCATTGTCAAAAAATTTCTGGAGTTTGTTCTAGAGAAATATAATTGCCTTCATGGTAATAGAGACAGAGTGAGTAAAGGTATTGGAAGTTGCTACATCCATGAAGATTCTGCAGGAAGATTTCAAAGCCACTAATTCTTAAAAAATAAGATACATGTGTCATCAAGGTTTAGCTGTTGATAAAGAGCTACATTAGTGTAATAGTGTCCCCACCTTGATAAATAAATGACATGCGAAAACTACTTAATAAATCCATTCTAGAAATATGATTACCTCTTAGGACAAATAGGAGATGAAACCATAGCTGCCCAACAGGATCCAAAACAATACTTGTCAGAACAACTGGACATGAAAAGCTGAGATTGATAAGTAATATGAATGGAACAAAAGTTGATGTCCTGTAGGAGCAAGGTCATGGTGATGAGTTTGCTGTTACTAATATCCTCAGTGATATGTTTGTAACATTTGTTACAATAGGGCAGATGTTTTAACACTGACAGTTATTTAATTCTGCAATGTTAAACTTGCAGAGATTGACATAAAAACCAAATAAATGTGAAGATAGATATTTTCCTGAAAATATAAAATTGTGAGTAGTAATCATCTTATATTTGGGTAAACATGGTAATTCTGCATGTGGTAGTTGAATTTTGTAGGTATTTACATCTATGGTTAATTTAACCATAACCTAACAGCCCAAGAATTCTGGCATAGGCCAGCATACTTAGTATTTTCATAACAAGTAATTGCAGTGGCATGAATAAATCTGTGTGTGAAGAAATGAGCTGTTACTGACATGAAACAAATGTACAAAATCCTACTTTATTGCCATAAAAATAACTTCTTACTGTTAATTGTTTGTTTAAATCGTCAGTATTATAGAATGCCTGTGATTCTCCTCCTTGGAAATGAGAAAAAGAATTAATTAGTTGGAATAAGTTCTGTTCCTTTTTTATTGCCTGCTTTTCATTCCTTAATGGCTCTCTGTTCATGGACTAAAAAATGTATTCAAGGACAGTTTGATAATCATGCTCAGTAACAAACTACGTAAATTAATTCATTAAGTACAATTTTTATGTATTGTCACTGTAGGATGTATTTTGCTTAAAATCAAGGGCTCTGCACTTTAATTTATCTTGTTTTTCCTCTTTTTGTTCTCCATTTGTTTAAACAACGGGTATTGTATGTCCACTTTTGGTCAACTTGGAGTTATTATATGACCTTGATGTTTAAATATGAGCCATCTGTCTGCAGAAATGTTGTTAAGTTCATGAGTAACCATGATGATGGGAGACAGAAATGTTGTATATCCTAACACATTATGGTGGTTCATATTTGTTGTGAGTTAACTGTAAATTTTTGTATTGGACATATAATATTTATTGTTTAAACAATAAGTATGATGTAGCATGCTAATATCATGATGTACTCAAATGTTTCATAACAAAACATGTGTGCAATAAATACATAAGTTCAAATTAGAAGTGCTGAGGGACAACGAACATTTGCATTCACAAATTGTATAATGGGTTGTAAGGAGCTTATATAGTAATTCTTTGTGCAGTATTTGTTGACAGACAAGACTTGAAGTGAAAGAGAAAAACCACAGACATAACAAAATTTATCTGTTATATGTTAATTGTTTTCTTTTTATATTATTTTGTTCAGTGGTGTGCTCCTGAATTTAACTGAAAAAGAAATAATCCTATCAGCAGGCCACAAGTGAATAATATTTCATGCAGTAGTATTCACCTAGGTTTGGTGGTTGACTCTCAGGGTTTCCACAAGCACGTTTTCTTTATGATTAAATTGTTAAATATAATTTTGATAAATACTAATTGTATTTTTTCTCTTGCCATGTATGGTACATTATCAGTGCATTGTTTATTATCATATAAATTGTCATTAATGTAATTTTATTTTATGAATGTGCATAAATGTTTTATTTCTTTGATTAAAAGACTTTTGAAATGTTTCATTTAATTTTTATATCCAAAAAGTACACTTTTCTTTATACACGAGTTCTGTGAAAATCCAGTTTAGCACAAGGGTTCCACAGATATTAAGAATTTGAAGACTACTGCTTTAGCGGATTATTGCATTTCTCATTGTATTATATAAACAACATGCGAGTAATACTGTGCCATGTTGATAATGTCTGCTCTCTGATATTGCACTTATTTGCAAAGTAGTTAAAAAGAAAGATATTCACACTACTTGAAAAAACCTAAATAAAATTGTTGGTGTTGTATTGATGTTTTGTTCTTGATTTCTAGCCCAGGCAGCTGCAGAAGATAGGGAGGCCCATGAACGGTCATCTGCTGGTTCTGGGAAGCCCGCAGATCGGCGTATAGACATCCAACCTGCAGAGGATGAAGAAGGTAACAGCTGAACAAATACTTTTGCATCTGTCTGTCACCATAGATGGAAGTGCAAGGTCCACGTGGCTTAAAAATCTACTAAAGTGAAGTTTTGATCTGTTGCAGACCAAGATGATGGCTATTCAGTGAAGCATGTGGCATATGCTCGTTACCTTCGAAACCATCGCCTGATTAATGAAATATTCTCCGATGCTGTTGTGCCAGATGTCCGCTCCGTGGTGACAACAGCACGGATGCAAGTTCTGAAGAGACAGGTTCAGTCTCTCACCATGCATCAGGTATGTATGTGTAGTGCGGTACAATGAAGGCTGCTGTTTTTTGAACTGCAAATATTTATCTAACACAAGAATTTATTTGAAGGAGTTCACCTTCACCCATTATTAACATTAAGGGACAGTTTCACTCCTCATGACCAAGCATTCTTTGCTTTTCTCTGTTTTTATCTACGCACACCGTTTGTATCTATATCCACTCTTTTCCTACCCGTTTTTTATGTATGCACTCACTTGGTTGCTTACACACAGTTTTTGATCTCTCCAATATACACATGTGTGAAATCTGTATTTTTTACTCTGTTTGCCATGCACTACACATGTCCATACTAAACTTTTCGTGTAATGAGATGTAAAGTTCTCATGACAGTATCTCAAATATGATCACTTGTAATCAGTACCAATATTTCGTGGAAACGTGCTACCTTTATCTTCAGGGTCAAAGTAAAGTTGGACACATGTTCCACCAGAACATCAGTACACACTGTCATATCCCAGAATATCACAGTCTTTTTCTTGTGGTGTTGCTGGCATAGGATGTTTTGGATTTTATTCCTAAACATCTGTTGTTCTTACTGCTTCATAGAAACTTCTCTCTGCTTGAAGTCTGCTTACGTCTCTTTTAGCTGCTGTCCAAGTGTGTGCTCTATATGTTAGTATGGGAAAGTAATACATTTTGTACTTTTATGATTTGACCTGCAGACTGCAGATGATAGTTCTGCCAAAGTGGTGAAACGTCCTTAATTTCTTCCTCACAGAATTTGAAATTTTCCATAAGATTATCTTCCAGAGAGCTAATGTGTTGAATATCCCATATGTATCCTCTCACCTAGTTCTTATGGCTACATTTTGATTCCACTCACGTTCAGATTTACTGTGTAAAACTGTTGTGCTATTTATTCATTATATTATACAATCTTTCTTCTTTGCCCTACCATGGTATAGGTGAAACAGTAATATGATGGTTGTTTGCTTTTTATGATAATGTTCTTTACATTTCATGTTATTAAATAATTGATATGCAGAAAAAATTGGAAGCTGAGTTGCAGCAGATTGAGGAGAAGTTTGAAGCAAAGAAAAGGAAATTCATTGAAAGCAGTGAGCAGTTTCAGGAGGAACTAAAGAAGGTTAGTTGTCACTCTTCTTGTTATGTCATAATTGGTATGTAACGAGATTGACTGTTATGACTCAAAAACCAAGATATTGTGACAGCAGTTGAGATATCTGAGAGGAATAATATAACCTGTTTGTCCAATTAATAACCTTGAGAAACTGAACCAGTGTTGCAATGTGTTATGTAAGGTGAATGCAAGCTCACAAAGTGTAAGAGTACAATTAGCCCCAGGAAGTTAGTTTTTTATGGCCAGCTGCTGGTTGCTGTGACAGTGTAACTGATCATGAATGCCATTATAAGCTTTTCTGTCATGGCAGTGTCTTTCAGAAGTCAAGGGGTGTGGTACTACCAGAGGTGATTCACTGTGTTTGGTTTTCCTGTATGCACCTGTCCTTGTGCCAGTAGGTGCTACATGCTTTGCCCATCTCATTCTTCTCTTGATTTGATCACCCAAATAATATTTGTTGAGGAGTACAGATCATTAAGCTCCTTATTATGCAGTTTTATCCACTCCTCTGTTACGTCGTCCCTCTTAGGCCCAAATATTCTCCTCAGCACCCTATTCTATTCTCATACACCCTCAGCTTACATTTCTCCTTCAGTTTGAGAGTCTAAGTTTCACACCCATACAAAACAACAGGAAAAATTATAGTTCTATATGTCTTAATCTTTATATTTTTGGATAGCAAACTGAAAAACAAAAGATTTTGCACCAAATGATGTTCTCTTGCTGTATGAACTACTAATCGCATCCTCAAATAAAGGGTAATATTTGTAGTAAACTACTAAATTCCATATTTGTAGCACTGTGTGCGGGCTGTGGATGATGAGACGTTTCAGCGCATGGTGGAGCGGCAGTATGAACTTCTGCGCAAGGAACGAACCAAAGATTGTTCTGATGATGATAAGTCTCGTCCTGCTGATGACTCAGGCCAACAGCAGCAGCCCACGCAAGCGGAACCAGTGGTGACAACAACAGATGACTCTCAGCCTCCAATAGAGGTTATACATGTGCTTAGTTTTGTTTGCTACAGTACCTGTAAATTTAATTCATGGACATTTTGACATAGTACAAAGTGTTTATGTTTCTTATTGTAGCACAAAACAAAGGTATAAAAAAAATTACTCACCCCATTTCTTTGTCCAACACAAATTTCAAGTCACAAAATGTAATAAAGAAAATGTTTTTGGATTTTTATATAATTTGATTATGTGGTAAGGTAATGAATTAAATTTTAGTTTTTTGTGCATGACCAGAAGTTGTAGCAGTGTTTTCTGTAATGTAGTCAGTTATGTTAATCATATAAATATTTAATTTGGGGAACTTTTGATCTTGTAGACAGGTACTTGCCCTCCATACAGAGTTCAAAATTAGATGTCCATTGTGATTATTTCTTTTGCCATACCAAGCAGCTGACAAAGTTGGATCTGTGGCAGTAGGGTATACATGCATCCCTTACTCCATTGCACCTTACTGAATTGTGAGTCACTGACCAGTATCAAGGACAAAAAGAAATTTTGTTCTGTGGGTACTCCCATCATATTTCTTTTCCTTCCCCTACCTTTTCCATGTGAACTGAGGTCAAAGACCACTGCTGCTTAGAACGTGTTGTGGGATATTTACTTCTGCTATATATTACTCCTTGGTGTTTCAGTTCTCTATTACTGTGTTCAAGGTCACCAATTTAAACTTTGAATCATAAATGTGATTATGTCAGTAATTTATATGAAATAGCAAAATTGCTGTGTCAGAGGGCTTCTGGTTAAGATAGCAGGAAAATGTCTGTCTTGTAGGGGATGGTGCCATATGGTTTGGTCGATAGGTACCAACATTTTGGAGGATCTTTGCCTCCACCTTGAAGATTAGTCCAAGAAGAGCTGCATATTTTTATGTAACTGAAGACAGAGAACTTCGTAGGACACGAAAGCAATGTTCTGGATGAGTTCAGTGGGAACATATTACGAGCTGTGTTATATCTCGGTAGAGAATAATGCATTGTTTCTCAAACTGTATAAGGCAAAGTACTGGTATTTGGATGATGTTTTATATGCAGATGATGGACGTGCAGCAGAATGGCGAAGTAGAGCAGCATACCCTGGATCACAATGGAACAAGCACTATGATTGCTGCCACTAAGCAGACAGAATCTCAAAGCCAGAAGGGTGTGTCACCCACTGCAATGCCAATGCCTGGAACAGGGCCTTTTCCTCGATCATCCACCCCTCAGCCTCCCACCAATGTACCACCAGTACCACAGCCGCCACCACCACACCCTCACATGCCAACGCAGCAATCTATGATGCCCCCAGGATCACAAGTTCCATATCAACAATATCCTCCAGCATCTGGGCCTGGTCCAGGTAACCAACCTCCCCAGGCTGTCCCTCTTCCCCCTAGACCTCCTGTACCCCATCCACAGTACCCTCCATATCCACAGCAGCAGCAGCCACAGCAGCAGCAGGCCTACCATCAGCCTTATTCACAGTACCCTCCCCATCCTTATTATCAACCATATCAATATCACATGCCTCGCCATTACCACCCACAGCAGCATACACCTGATGTCACTCACCAGGTAAGCTTATCAGAGTGTTTACACTTATGTAGTGAACAGACAAATGCACACTAATATAATATGCTGTAACATATATAATTAATCATGTGTATGTTTCAGTTGCCTCTGCGTCCATCATTGGGCTGCTGTACAACAATACTGATAAAATATAAACAAATTGCCAGTTGCATAAATAAAACCACTTGATGCAGTGATTATCTAAAGCACTTCCTGTGGTTGTAAAATGTCAGATTATGTGTTGTTAAAAACAGATTTCAGTTTTTAAGAACAGTGTAATTTTTTTTTGTAGATGACATCACATTGTGTTTTTAAATTAAAAGACAAAATAGTTTCTGGTTTCATTCAACACAACAATATATTATTTTATTTTATCTTGATGATGACATGTTTTGGTCACTTGACCATCATCAGGCCATCTTTACAAAACTTGGAATAAGACAACATGCAGTGCAAGTAATGTTCATGTAATATGGGATCCCATATGAATTACAAGTATATTAAAATATATTAAAATTGTATAAGTTGAATCAGTTTTTTAGCTTGCGATGTATTAAAGTTTTTATAGAAGTTTTTTTTAATAATAAGTACAGTGTTGGAAGCTGAAATGAAATTAACATATATAATACATTTAAAAGTTTTTGTGTTAAGTTTGATTATGTTATGTCATTACAATATATATATATATATTGCACATGGTGTGAAGCCAGGGTTCATGAATTTTTCATATACGCTGAGTTCTGGATGGTAAATATAGATATTTCTTTATATATGCTCCGTAATTATTTTTTTTGATGGATGTCTTATTTACATCGGTTTGAACCATAGGTTTATGTACCAAGGTAGTAACCATTCTGAAATGGTAAATGTTTTTATAGTTTTAGTTATTTGGTTTAATTTGTAACAAAGATGCACACTGCAATTCGGTGCGGTCGTATATGATTACTTAACAGTTTTTTGGGTATATCGGAAAGGCTTGGCGTATACATGTGTGCGTCTTGCTTTGCAGCTTGTGACTGAACAAGGTCAAGGCAGATACAGGACGTTTACCGTGGTGAGTGTCCTCTGCTGGTGTTTCTTTGAATTATTGTGTCAGTATTACAGTAGCTTTTGTCGTGCACATGTCATTAATTTGATTGTCTAACTTCCAAAGTATTAATCATACCAACTTTGCTTTTTATATGTAGAACCTCCATAATATCTTCTATAGAATCAGTGGAGTGTTTATTATCTAAAAGGTGTTGCACAAATTTTTATTTTCCATTTCAAATTTTGATTTTCCATTTCCATGTTTATATTCATGAAAATGTTCTTGGAACCTTATATGAAAGGGTCTGTCTGTCTGTCTGTCCAATATATTTTCCATTACAATCTTGACATGTTAACTGATAAATGCCACTTTATTAATTTTATTTGGATTAGTTTTCCTGTTGTTAGTTAATAATTTTCCTGTAGTGTTTTCAGTCTTCAAAGAGATTTCGAGATTTGAGTTTTTAAATAATTATACAATTGTATAATTATATAACAATTAGGTAATGAATTTAGTTTGTTTTCCAACATATGTAAATATTACCCATATTGTTTGTGCTCTTTCTTTCTTGTATGCGTGTTCATTTTTTGATTGGCTGACTGTTTAAAATTGCCATATCATATTTATTATTATGTAGTATTTGTTTTATTGTGTTATTTTCCTTTTCTTTCACAGCATTTTTCATAGGGTATGTTGATAACCGGTTAGTTAGATATTTAACTGCTGCCAGTTTGTGTTCTGGGGGAGTCGCATGAATCATGTGGGATGATACATCAGTTGCAGTAGGTTTCCTCTATATGCTGAACATTATATCGTTGTGGTCTTTGGAAATGTTAATATCTATAAAATTGATTTTGTTTTCAAATTCTTCGTCCATGGTGAAATGCATTTTAGGTGTGCAGTTACATGTGACTCAATATATACATATATTTTAATGGCTTAACATAATCCACCTGAATAGAAAAGCTTTTAAATATATACTCACTTACTTACTCCATGGTGCAGAGTCCTTCTTGAGAAGCGAACTGGTTTGCAGCTAGTCAAGAAATTCCCCGCATTTCACGGAACCCGAAGGTTCATTACCGCACTCACAAGCGTCCGCCACC
>Ga0123352_10008609_pt1 | contig 15885 bp, 6 predicted proteins | sample TergutLab28metaG_FD_89700 | JGI IMG/M metagenome (GOLD analysis project Ga0123352, IMG submission 89700) | Labiotermes labralis P1 segment gut microbial communities from Petit-Saut dam, French Guiana - Lab288 P1 | ecosystem: Host-associated > Arthropoda: Insects > Digestive system > Gut ... | reverse complement strand
TACTGCATCGTAGGTGTAGCGCACAATGCGGTTGTTGTGGTCGATAACCTCTGTTAGTTGGCCTAGTAGGTCAAATTCAAAGGTTGTTGTTCCGTTCCAGTCGTTCATGGTTACGAGGTTGCCGTTGCTGTCGTAAGCAAAGGTTACTTGTTTGCCATCATGGTAGTTGATGGCGTTTACAAGGTTGCGTGGGTCGTGGTTGTAGGTGGTTATGTATCCGTCCTCGTCAATACGCTGGATTAAGTTGCCGTTGCCGTCGTAGATGAATGCGATATAGTTGCCAACAGCATTAATTCTTCTGGTTACAAGACCACGGTAGTCGTGTTGGTATATGGTTACTTGGGCTTCGTTTACGTGGTTTGTGGCATTAACATTTTGTCTGTTTCCGTCTGCATCTGTGTAATATCTGCCGGAAACACGGTGTAAGGTTACACGCACAAGACGGTTCATGGAATCATACTCAAAGAAACTGCTATGCCCCATGGGGTCAATGGTTTGTATTACATTGCCGTTTGCATCATGCACAAAGCGGGTTGTGTTGCCGTTTTGGTCTGTGGATGCTACTATCCTGCCAAGGGCATCATAGGTGAATCTTTCTGTGTGGCCAAGGGGATTTGTAACAGCAACAACCCTGCCCAGTGCATCGTGCTCAAAGGTTGTGGTTTCGTTGTTTTCATTGGTTTCGCTTATAAGCCTGCTTAGGGCATCGTATTCAAAGGTTCTTATGTTGCCGTGGGCATCGATTATTCTTGCCACATTGCCTGTGGGGGTATACTCAAAGCGGGTTACGGCACCAAGGGCATCTGTTATTGTGGATACACGGTTCATGGCATCATAGGTGAAGATGGTGTGGTTGCCATGGGCATCCGTAACACGAATTACATTGCCGTTTTGGTCGTATTCGTAAAGGGTTACGGCACCACGTGCATCTGTAAAGCTTATTATCCTGCCATGGGCATCATAAACAAGTTGGGACGCGTATCCGGCTTTATCTGCAGTCTTTGTAAGGCGGTTAAGCAGGTCAAAGGTGAAGTTTCTGCTGTACCCTCTTCCATCAATGGAGCGGATGATGTTGCCATTAGCATCAAACTCTGTGTGAAAGGTATAACCTTCCGGGTCGGTGAAGGATATCAGTCTATCCATTAGGTCGTAAACAAAGGTGGTAACGCCGCCATCCGGGTTGGTTATGCTTGTTATGTTACCGTTTGCATCGTAAGTTATGCGGGTTATGCCACCCATTGGGTCTGTGATGGACGATACACGGTTTAGTGCATCATAGGTGTACCCAGTAATGCCGCCCAAAGCATCCACCACTTGAACCACATTGCCGTTTGCATCGTAATAGAACACGGTAATGCCCCCAAGGGCATCTGTGATAGATGCTACACGCCCAAGGGCGTCGTGGGTGAAGTGGGTTGTGTTGCCAATAGCATCTGTAATGGCAATGATATTGCCGTTGGCATCCAACTCATATGTGGTTGCGGAGTTTTCTTCGTTCCATTCACCAATGAGCCGGTTGTTGGCGTTATAGGCAAAGCGCAGGCTTGTACCATCGGGATTGGTTATCCGGGTTAGGTTGCCGTTTGCGTCGTATTCAAACTCTGTTATGAGGAGTTGGCTTTGGGATTGGCTTTGGCCTGCTCCTGTGTCACTTCCGCTACCACTTCCGCTACCACTTCCTGTACCGCTACCTTGTGTGTTTCCGGGTGAGGTTTGACCTTCGGATACACCGCCTGGAGTACTATTCGTTGCAGGATTGCTTGGGATATTATTCGGTGGACGAATTATCCTAACAAGCCTACCAAGTGCGTCATATTCAAACATAGTAACTTCGCCGTTTTCATTGGTTTCGCTAATAAGCCTGTCCATGGCATCATACTCAAAGGACTGGACACCGCCCAAAGCATCAACGATTCTTGAGATGTTTCCTGCGGGGGTATATTCAAATCTGGTTACAGCACCCCTTGGGTCTGTTACGGATGTTACTTGATTCATTGCATCATAGGTAAATCCGGTTATATTTCCAAGGGCATCCGTTATTCTAATTACATTGCCACCTGCATCATAAGCAAAGCGGGTTATGCCGCCGTTTGCATCTGTTATGCTGGTAATACGGCCATTGGCATCATAGATGGTAGATATTGCACCACCCATTGCATCAATGGTTCTTGTAGCACGGTTAAGGGCGTCATAAACTATACTGGTGCTAAAACCACGGGCATCCGTTATCCTGGTCACATTACCGTTTGCATCATATTGCAGATATTGAGTAAACCCTTCAGAATCCGTAAAAGAAACAAGCCTGTTTAGCTCGTCATAGACAAATGTGGTTATATTACCCAATGGATCCGTTTGGCTTGTTATGTTTCCGTTTGCATCATGGACAAAGGTTGTAACGCCTCCCATAGCATCTGTAACTCTCGATACCATGCCCGTAGGGGTATGGTCATAATAGATTGTGTTGCCCCTCGGGTCGGTCACGGAGGTTACACGGTTCATTTCGTCATAGGTAAAGGTTGTTCTATTGCCCAAGGCATCTGTGATGCTGGTTATGTTGCCATTGGAATCATACTCAAAAGCAGTAAGCCCACCCAAGGCATCTGTGGTGCTTATGATTCTTCCGTTTGCGTCATATACGATGGTTGAGGTGGAGATAACGTTGTTGCCGACTCCATCACCAATTCCACCAGCATTACCAGTCCAATTGGCATTTCCAATCAAGCTGCTGCTGACAAGACGGTTAAGGGCATCAAAAGTCATGGCCGTTCTGTTACCCAAGGCATCCACTTGACTTATGATATTACCATTCTCGTCGTGCTCCATATAGAGGGTGTTGCCATTAGGGTCGGTAAAAGATACCAGCCTGTCCAGCAGGTCATAGGTGAAGGTGGTGACGCCGCCCATGGGGTCTATCACGCTTGCAATATTGCCATTTGCATCATAATAGATGCGGGTTGTGTTGCCCAAAGCATCTGTTGTAGCTATTAGCTGGTTTGCTGCGTTAAAGGTGTTAGTTGTGGTGTTGCCTCTTGGGTCGGTTATAGAGATAAGATTGCCGGCCAAGTCATACCCATATCTGGTAACACCACCCAAGGCATCTGTTCTGGATGACAAAAGCCCCATGGCATTGTAAGTAAAGGATGAGAAGTTGCCTCGTGCATCAGTTATGCGTACCACATCACCACGCTTATTATGCTCATAAGAGATAACAGAGCCTTCCTCATTCCAAACATTGGTAAGCCAGCCGTTTTCATTATAGCGCATACGGGTGAAGGTGCCGTCCGGGTTGGTTATCATTGTTAGGTTGCCTGTAGCATCGTATTCGAAGCGGGTTATTAGTGGCCGGGTCGCAAGGGGAGCGGTGCCATTGCTTGTTTGGTTGTTGGATGCGCCGCCCTCGCCACCATCACCATCACTTGGAGATGGGGAATTGTTTGTATTTGTGGTATTAATACCGACAGAGATATTGTTTGCAGGCTGAATAATAGTGATTAGTCTGCCAAGAGCATCATGCTCGAAGTATGTAGTTTCGCCCATTGGGGTGGTTTGGCTGATAACCCTACCCATTACGTCATGGACAAGGGTGTTAACGCCACCCAAAGCATCAGTTGTACCACTAACAAGGCCATCTGCTGTATAATCATAAACAGTAACATTGCCCCTTGCATCTGTAACTCTTGTTAGTCTGTTCATGGAATTAAACTCAAATGCTGTGCTATTGCCCAATGCATCTGTAATTCTTGTTAGATTGCCGTTGAGGTCATACTCAAAGCGGGTAATGGCACCACGGGGGTTGGTTATGGAAACCAAACGCCCATCCCCGTCATACTCATAACGGGTTGTGCCGCCCATTTCGTCTATAATGGCCGTTATGCGGTTAAGGCCGTCATATTCAAAACGGGTTGTGCCGCCAAGGGGATTTTGCTCGCTGGTGATATTGCTGTTGTTATCGTGATGGAATCTGGTGACGCCTCCCATTGGATTGGTCACGGAAGCAACCCTGTCCAACACATCAAAGGTGTATGTGGTTACATTGCCGACCTGGTCGGTAAAGCGGGTCATGTTGCCGTTTTCATCATATTCAAAGCGGATTACGCCGCCCAGATGGTTGGTGGCCGAAATAAGCCTGTCTGCCGCATCATACACAAAAGTGGTTATGTGACCCAACTCGTTGGTTTCTCTAATAAGGTTGCCATTGCCATCATGTTCAAAGGCTCTTATGCCGCCAAGGGCATTGGTTTCTTTTATTAGCCTGCCATTTGCGTCATATTCAAAATATGTTGTGTTGCCCAAGGCATCCGTTCTGGATAAAATCTGCCCATTGGGGCTATAAGTGAAACGAGTAACAGAGCCGGCCTCATTAATAATCTCAATAGGCCTACCGGCCTCGTCAAATATATTCTGAACAAAAGTACCATCAGGGTGGGTTGTTTTGGTCAGCCTTCCGCCCTCATCATACTCAAAGTGGGTTGTATTTCCACGGGAATCAGTCATGCTTGTTCTGCGTCCCTGGGCGTCAAACTCTGTTGTTAAGGTAGCACCCATGGCACTTACAGTTCTTGTGGGTCTGCCGCTTGCATCCCTCTCAAATGTAGTCACAAAACCAAGGGGGTCAACAGAACGGGTCATACGCCCTGCGGAGTCATATTCAAAAGTCCAAACACCACCATTACGGTCTGTTTCTCTTATCACATTGCCCATGGCATCATATTCCGTAAAGGCCGTGTTGCCTAAGGCGTCTGTCGCCTCAGTTAAACGCCCGGAGGGATCGAACTGGAAAAGGGATAAAAACCCTCTTGGATTGGTGATTGCCGCTGTAAACAGCGTGTCGTCATACTCGGTGGTGGTTCTATTGCCCAAAGGGTCAACAGCTAAGATTTGGCGGCCATAATGGTCATACTCAAAAACCCATCTGTTACCGTTAGAATCGGTCATAGATGTAACATGACCACGCTGGTCATGGGTGTATGTGGTGGTTCGCCCCATTGGGTCTGTAACCCTTATAAGATGTCCGTGTTCGTCATACTCATATGTGATGGTGTTGCCGTTTCTGTCTGTGATGGATGTAATTCTGCCATGCTCATCATGGGTGGCGGATGTTACATATCCCATGGGGTCAATAATGCCCGTCATGTTGCCATGGCGGTCGAAGTCAAAGCCTGTAACTGTGCCATCGGGTCTTATTTCTCTGATAAGCCTGCCTTCGGCATCATATTCAAAACGGTAGGTGCGCTGTGTAATTGTTCCATCTGCGGCCATTGCATTTATTGTTCTGCTGGTTACAAGGCCAAGCTTATTGTGGGTGAAAGTTGTTGTGTTACCTAATCGGTCTGTGGTGGAGGTTATATTGCCACGCTCGTCATATGTAAATCTCACTGTGCCTTGCGGGGTTGTGTATGATAGAACATTGCCCATATGGTCATACTCAAATGTGGTTACATTGCCGCGTGGGTCAGTTATTCTTACAAGATTGCCACGGGCATCATATTCAAAGTGGCTTATGCCGCCATCACGGGTTTGTCTGAATGTTATTTGTCCGAATTGATTATGCTCAAATCTCTCGACAGAGCCATCGGGATGAGTGATTGTCGAAATGCGCCCATTGTTGTGATAGGTATATCTGGTCACATTGCCCACCCTGTCAGTTCTGGCAACAAGCCAGCCACGGTGGTCATATTCAAATGTGGTGGTGTGGGTTACTGTTCCTGATGATGTTTGTGACGTTTCGATTATAGCCGAAAGTTTTCCTATTTCGTTGTATTGGTAGCTTACTGCTCTTCCTCTGTTGTCTGTTACATGGTTTGTTCTGTTTGCATCATCATAAACAATGGTTATGGATGCTCCGCCACGCCTTGTTTGGTGAACAACACGACCCCTGTTGTCAAACTCATTTGTTAGAATGACATTGCCTGTGAAATCTCTTATTTCTGATAGAAGCGCAAGTGTGACGTTATATGTGTTGTTATTGTTGCCACTACCCGAGGTAACATTTATGGTTGTGTAGAAAAATCTATAAGTGCGGCCTGCAATGTCTGTGAAAGCAGATAGCTGGCCCTCATTATTATATTCATATGCAACGGTTCTGCCGGCACTGTCGGTTACGGAAACAAGCCTATAATTAACGATAGTGATAGAACCTAAACCGATATTAGAAACAAAAGGAACATAAGTAAAGCGTAAATATCCAGTTGAGTTTTGTACCATTGTAAGTTGGCCATTTGTGTAGTGCAGGCTGGTCACTCTGCCAATGGCATCGGTAATAGACATCAAAAGCCCGCTTGCATCAAAAAGAAACTCTGTACCTTGGGGGTTGGTTAATGCAAAGCTAACAAAACCACCGCCCAAAGATTGTGGTAAGCGGGTTGCAGTCAACACAAAATCCACATTTCCGGGCGCACCAAAAGAACCGTCTTCGTTTTCAATAAAGACAAGGTTTGTGCCGTCGTTCATTGTTATTGTTATTGCTGTTGTGGTTCTTGGGGATTGGAAGGGAGTGGGAGTTATTGGAGGTTGATTGAGTGGAGGTTGAAATGCAGGGGGCTGCGGCGTTAAGGGGTGGTCTGGTGTTGGAGATATAGTTTCCGGGATTAAAGGTTGGTATGAAGGTGGTTGAGTGTAAGGTGGTTCCGTTGTCGGTGGTGTAGCTTCCGGATCGGTTGGGTATGTTGTATGGTTAGGAGGGGATGCGGGAGGTGTTGTATAGTAATCTTCGTCATAAACATTATCCGGCACGCTATTGTTTAATGGTGATTCACATATGTTATCATTATCTTTGTTTTCATAGTTGGGATTGTGGATATCATAATCAGAAGGGGTTTCATCAGCTACTCCGCCACCTTGTCCTTGGTGGCTGTTATCTATGTTTTCATTTGGGCTGTTGCTTAAATTTTCATCTATGTAATTTTCGTTAACATGGGCATTATTCGCATGGTCGGCCGTGTCATTTGTATTTCCTGTTCCCAAAAGTTCCTCAAAGGTCGTAACCTCCGAAACTTCAAGAGAAAACATAAAGTTATGCCGCCATCCAACGCCCATGGCTGTTTCTTGTGTGTTCTCGGCATTGTATGTTCTTATCAATCTCAATCCTTGTCCGCTTGTTAATTCAAGGTCTACAAAGCTTCTGGAAAAGTTGCCCGTTATTACGTTTATGCCTTCTCCTACATTTGTGCCGGGGTCGTTGCTGTAAATGGAGAAACGGGTGTTGGATGCTGTTAGCTCACGGGCTGATACTATTGTAGACGGCATTAAGGAAATCGTCATCAAAAAGGCTAATAGAGCAGCCATTGCCCTTTTAAGCGCACGAGCCGCCAATGGTCTTTCGAATTGCCGCCTTAATAAGTGGGTTGGTGGTTTTGTGGTTTTGAACATTTTTTATTCTCCTTTGGGTTTTGTGGCAAGCGAGTAGGTGTCATTGCATATTACATGCATCTACACAATGACACCTACTCGCTTGCCGGATTTTTTGTTATTTTGTTAAATAGTGTTAATTTTTAATGCTACATTAATCTTAACACCAAAGTAATTCGATGTCAATATCTTTTTGTATTTTTTAGTTGGTTTTGTTTCAAAGCAGCATATGAAAGATGTGGCACAGATTCGATTTCATAAAATATTAAGAAAGCCCCCATTGTATTTCTGTGCAGCATAAATCTTTCTCATCATCGGCCTTGATTATGATATACCAAAACCCCTCCAAAACAATAACAAAAACTTGTCTTTTTGCACTAATACTTCGCTGTGAAAAACTTATGTGCCTTTGGGCACACTGCGCTTTTAACGGCTTTGCCTTGGAACAAAAATTCTGCGTTTTATGTTACTGTTTTGGAGGGGTTTTGTATAACACTGTGCCTACCCTGGGAAAGGCTCACGAAGCATAATAAAAAGTGGGGCTAATTTATTTGCCCCACTTTTTATTATCGCCCAAAAACAAGGATGGTTATTACCAGCGAAACAACAATGCTGACCACATTGGCAAAAAGCGCACCAAATAGGGTGTAGCGGGTTTTTGTTACACCAATATGTAAGAAATACACGCTAAAAGTGTAAAAAACTGTTTCAGTGGAGGACATCATAACAGACACAAAGCGTCCAATAAAGCTATCGGGACCGTGCTGGGCGTAAACATCCAGTTGTAGACCGGTGGCGGCGGATGAGGATACAAGGCGCATTAATGTAAGCGGCAATGCCTCTTCCGGAAATCCCAGCCGCCTTGTGACGGGAGATATGAAGCCGGCAATAAAATCCAACGTGCCCGAAGCCCGCAAAACGCCCACGGCAACCATTAAACCCACTAATGTAGGAAAAATATTAAATGTAATTTTTGCCCCTTCCATTGCGCCGCCGATGAAGCTGTCGTAAACAGGGGCTTTTTTTGCCAGTCCGTAGGCGATTATGGCTACAATAACCAGCGGTATCATTAAATCTGAGATAAATAGAACTACATTCATGCCTTAACACCCTCTTTGTTATGCCGGCAAGCGGATATTTTGTACAATCTATGTTTAGGTAATTTTAACCAGAACAGCTAAAATATCACAAATTTGGACATCCACAAGGTAATGTTTTAGAAAAAACACTTGACTTTATGTGTTCGCCATGTTAATATAAATAAAAAGTGTTCATGGTGAACACATACAAGGAGGGAACCATGCAACAAGTATCCGATTATGAGTTAGAGGTAATGAAGATAATCTGGACAAACGGCGGCACTGCTTTATATGCTGAAATTGTGGCGGGCTTAGAAGCGAAAAATAACAGCCTAACAAAAAACACAGTCTTAACCTTGCTTTCCCGCTTGGCTGACAAAGGGATTTTGAAGACAAGCAAAACCGGACGACGAAACATCTACACGGCTGCTGTAACCGAAAATGATTACCAAACCCACCAAACAATACGCTTTCTTAATAAAGTTTATGAGGGTAGCACAAAAGGGCTGGTTTCTACACTTATTGCAAAGGACTTGCTGTCAAGAAGTGATTATGATGAGCTATTAAACCAGTGGAGCGGGGGTGTTGTGGCAGATGAATGACTTATTGTTAACAGTTTTATCGCTTTCTCTTTCCGGCTCCATAATCATTGCCATTCTTTTTCTGTGCAAACCATTGTATAAAAAACGGCTAAGTAAAAAATGGCATTATTATATTTGGCTTGTTGTGATTACACGGATGCTTGTGCCGCTTTCGTTTGAAATAAATATTGTTGGTGGTATTTTTAGCGGATTCAGCCAACCTGGCACATTAGAAAACGAGCTAAACAGTGCTATGCTTGGCGGCGGCGAAGCGCAGATTATAACCAATACGCCCAACACACAAAATACCAATTTTGATTTACAAACTGCCACCCCTGAAACACAAACGTCCGCAACTTATTCGCAAAACAATATTTTCAGCATGCTAATATCCTATGCTTGGCTAATATGGATTGTGGTTGCGGCAATATTATTTATCCGCAAACTAACCATTTATCAGGGTTTCGTAAACTATATCAAGGCCGGGAGGGTGGAGTTGGATAGCATAGATGATTTGGAGCGTTTCGGCAGATTGATGAGGCAATTAAAAATCAAGAAAATGGTTGGCATTTACACAAACAGCCTTATATCCTCTCCCTTATTAATCGGCTTTTTTAAGCCCTATATCGCCTTACCCACCACAAACATAAGCGAAGCCGATTTCGAGAATACGATACTGCATGAATTAACCCATTATAAACGTGGCGATATGTTTTATAAATGGTTGGTTCAATTAACAATATGCTTGCACTGGTTTAATCCGCTTGCTTACTTAATGGGGCGTGAAATCAACAATGCCTGCGAACTTTCTTGTGACGAAGCCGTTATTAAAAACTTGGACGATGACGGAATAAAGGCGTATGGCAACACACTATTAAATGCTTTGGGTTTTGGCGGGAAGTATAAAAATGCTCTTTCGTCCATCACCCTTAGTGATAACAAAAAAATATTGGGAGAGAGGTTGAACATGATTAAGAATTTTAAAAAGAAGCCAAAATCCGCTGCCTTATGTGCGGTATTACTGGCAATAGTTTTGGGTATGGGTGCCGGCATTGCCGGTGTTTATGGGATGACCAATCCAATGCCTGTGGAGAATAATGCGCCGCCAATGGCTGATGGAGGTGGGGAATTTGGTATAGGTACAACTGATAATACCGGTGCCGAAAGTAACACGCCTTTAATTATTGATGATGATAAGCCGTTTATTGGTGTGAGTCTTTCTTTTGACATTCCATATATTCAACCGGCAGAATCCTTGCAGATTGGAAGAATTACGTTTGGGCCGGGTATCATATATAACTATTATTTTTCTTCCGAAAGCGGCAACTTTATGGTGGGGTTAAGGCGCACCCCAAACGACGGAAGCTGGATGGGTTCCGGTTGGTTCAATCTTGCGTCCAACAGACAGGGGCAGTGGCAATTTGACGAAGAAGCAACAGTTTATGTGTACATTATCTCGGGCTCTGGTAATCCGGAGTTTGGCGCAGTTGCTAACATTACAGGTCACATCTTTCGGGAAGATGAGCAAATAACTTTTCAAGCCGAGCAAGTAACTCTAAATGAAGCCGTCATAATGGCAATGGATTATGCCGAAAAACGCAATTTGGAATGGCACGGAAACATGCAGGAAACTTTTTCGGTTAGCGATCGACATATCCATGTTGTTACACTGATGAATTGGACCGGACAAATACTTCACTTTGCAGCCATTGATGCAAATACCGGCGATATTGTTTCTTTTGAAACGTCTGAAATTGGTGTGCCCTTTAATGTTTTGGGCGGCTTAGAACTATTTATACAGAATTTAAGTACTATGTGGTCATAATCGTAACCAAATTAGCCGAGCTATACTTCGCAAATGCTAATTTTGTATACACAGGTATTGACAGACCCATAAATGTATCCCCGATGGGAATCGTTGCTGTTGAAAGAACCAATCCTTAGTCCGAAAATGAAATTTCAAAAACGCCATTGGTATTTTGACGATGGCGTTTTTGCTATAACCAGATAAGAGATTTTGTACAAATACCAATAAAACCTATTGACATAGTATGTATTTGATGGTAATATGCTTATATGAACTGATTATCAATAAAATGTGGAGAGGGATAATAAAGGATTGAAGGAATACAATGCAGAAGAAGGTTATTTTGGATGCGGTAAAGAAATTTAACATCCACCCAACTGTTGATGGAATATACTTGGAAGTCAAAAGCCCTCTTCACCATAAGTAAAACACTATATACCGAACTGACGATGAAGGTGTGAAGCAAAAGTATGATCATCAAATCTGATGGGCATGAAAATGTGTTTATAGGTGTATGCCTTAGATGTATTGGAAAAAATAAATTAGAACCCTCAGGAGGTTGTTAGTATGAGCAAATGTCCCGTTACAGGCAACACAAGTGCTGCAGGCAGGCCGGATTTTACAAAAGGAACCACCAACAGGGATTGGTGGCCAAATCAGCTGGATCTAAGTATTTTACACCAAAATTCCAGCCTAAGTAATCCCATGGGGGACGACTTTAATTATGCAGAAGAATTTAAGGCCCTTGACCTGCACGCTGTCAAGGATGACCTTCTCACATTAATGAAAGATTCTAAAGAATGGTGGCCGGCGGATTATGGACACTATGGCCCTTTCTTTATCCGCATGGCATGGCACAGTGCAGGTACATATCGCACCGTTGACGGCAGGGGCGGGGCAAGGGATGGCACACAAAGGTTTGCCCCTCTAAACAGCTGGCCAGACAATGTAAATCTGGATAAAGCCAGAAGATTGTTGTGGCCGATAAAGAAAAAATATGGCAGAAAATTGTCATGGGCAGACCTGATGATTCTTGCCGGCAATTGTGCAATTGAATCTATGGGGCTGAAACTTATTGGTTTTGCAGGTGGCCGCCAAGATGTATGGGAGCCGCAAGAGGATGTTTTTTGGGGCTCTGAAACAACTTGGCTTGCCGAAGAAGGGAGATATTCAAAAGAGGGCGAAAGAAAACTTGAAGGACCTTTGGCTGCCGTGCAAATGGGCTTGATTTATGTAAACCCGGAAGGGCCGGGTGGGCAACCAATACCGGCAGAATCCGCAAAAGATGTGCGGGACACATTTGGACGCATGGCAATGAATGACGAGGAAACAGTGGCACTTATTGCTGGTGGCCACACCTTTGGAAAAGGGCATGGTGCTGCACCAGACAAGTATTTAGGGCCGGACCCGGAAGGTGCCCCAATCGAGGAGCAGGGACTTGGCTGGAAAAGCAGTTTTGGTAAAGGCAATGCCGAAGATACAGTGGGAAGCGGGATTGAAGGTGCATGGAAGCCAAACCCAACAAAATGGGACATGGGTTATCTAAAAGTGTTGCTGAAATATGAATGGGAACTTGTAAAAAGCCCGGCAGGGGCATATATTTGGCTTGCCAAAGATGTAGATGACGAGGATATGGTGGAAGATGCCCACATTCCCGGCAAAAAACACCGCCCTATGATGACTACCGCTGATCTTTCCCTAAAATTTGACCCTGCTTACGAAAAAATCTCCAAAGATTTTTTTGCAAACCCAGATAAATTTGAAAAAGCCTTTGCTGATGCTTGGTTTAAGCTAACCCACAGAGATATGGGGCCTGTTACCCTATATCAAGGTGATGACATTCCCAATGAGGAATTTATATGGCAAGACCCAATCCCAACAGCGGATGGCTATGAGTTAAATGGCCAAGATATAGACAAACTAAAAGACATGATTAGCTCTTCTGGCTTAACAATTTCCCAATTGGTTAGCACAGCTTGGGCGAGTGCCTCTACATTTAGGGGTTCTGACCTGCGTGGCGGTGCAAATGGCGGCCGCATTAGATTGGAGCCACAGGCGACTTGGGAAGTTAACCAGCCATATAGACTTAAAATGGTATTGGGCAAATACGAGGAAATCCAAAAGGATTTTGGCAAATTTGTATCCGTTGCTGATTTAATTGTTTTAGGTGGTGCTGTTGGCATCGAAATGGCAGCCAAAAATGCCGGCTGCGCCTTAAATGTGCCTTTTGCGGCCGGCAGGATGGATGCATCACAGGAGCAAACCGATGTTTTGTCCTTTAAGGTGTTGGAGCCTGTGCATGATGGTTTTAGAAATTATGCGCAAAACCCATCAGGAGTGCTGTTAGAAAGGCTGCTGGTGGACAAAGCACAGCTGTTGACCCTTACAGCACCCGAAATGACGGTGTTGCTTGGCGGTGTGCGTATGCTTGGCACAAATTTCCATGAAGTACCTCATGGCGTTTTAACAGACAACCCCGAAACGCTGACAAATGATTTTTTTGTCAATCTTCTGGATATGGAAACCGAATGGAAACCCACAGACGACAAAAACATTTTCAACGGCATCGACAGAAAAACAGGCAAGCAAAAATGGACAGCAACCAGAGTTGATTTGATTTTTGGTTCAAACTCCCAATTGCGTGCCTTGGCGGAGGTGTATGCCAGCGATGACGCAAAGGACAAATTCCTAAGCGACTTTGTGGGGGCGTGGAACAAAGTAATGAACGCCGACCGATTTGACTTAACGAAATAACCACATGATATTCAAGAAAGGGTTATCGAGATTATGAAAAAAGTTTTCCTATGCAAAGAAACAGATAAAGGCGAAACCCGTGTGGCACTTGTCCCAAGCGACATTAAAACACTGGCAGGGATGGGTTACGAATTTGCAGTACAAAGCGGTGCGGGAGTTGGGCTTGGTTATCCCGATGATGGATATGCAGGGGCTGGTGCTAAAATTGTCCAAACCTTGGAAGAAGGGTACAAATTTGCCGACATCGTGGTGCGCATAAACAAACCACACAGCACACAAGGCATCAGTGAAAACACCCTGCACATAAGCTCCTTTGATGTGTTTAACGAGCAGGCATCCATAAAAGACTTTGCCGAAGCTGGCATAAAAATGGTAAGCCTAGAAATGATGCCACGCACCACATTGGCACAAAAAATGGACATCCAAAGCTCTCAGGCATCCCTTGCGGGATATTATGCGGTATTGCTAGGTGCGTCACGCCTGCCAAAAATATTACCAATGATGACAACCCCGTCAGGCACAATTTCCCCTGCTAGAGTGTTTATTATCGGCGTGGGCGTTGCTGGCCTGCAAGCCATCGCCACCGCAAAACGCCTTGGTGCAAGGGTGGAAGCCTTCGACACCCGCCCAGAAGTGGAGGAGCAGGTCAAGTCCCTTGGTGCGAAGTTTGTTAAAATAGACTTGGGGGAAACTGGCTCAACCGAGCAGGGCTACGCCAAAGAACTAACGCAGGAGCAGGTGGAAATCCAAAGACAGGCACAGGCAAAGGTCTGCGCCCAGTCCGATATAGTCATTACCACAGCCAAGGTGTTTGGTCGCAAAGCCCCGCTTCTTGTCACAAAAGACATGACGGACAAAATGAAACCAAACTCTATTATAATAGACATGGCTGTCAGCACTGGCGGGAATGTGGAGGGGTCTGACCCAGAAAAAGATGTGGTGCTTGACAATGGCGTACAAATCATCGGTGGTGACAGGCTGGAGCGTTTTGTGCCAAGGGACGCATCAGATATGTTTTCTGGCAATATAAAAGCTTTCTTGACCCATTTTTGGGACGAGGAAAACAAAACATTTAAGGTGAACTTGGATGACGATATAATGCGTGGATGCCTTATCACATCAGACAAGAAAATCATCCATGAAAAATTCCAAAACCTGTAAGGAGGGGCAACCAACATGGAAATAATGATACTTTTGCTTTTTATATTTGTTATAGCGGCGTTTTTGGGTAGAGAGCTTATTTCAAAAGTGCCTTCGCAACTGCATACGCCCTTAATGTCTGCCACAAATGCCATTGGCGGTATAACCGTTGTTGGTGCTGTGGTGGCTGTCGCCATGTTTGCCACAGGTACGCTTGGCATGGTTTTGTCCTTTGTCGCCATCATTCTAGCAACCATTAATGTGGTTGGCGGATATTCCGTCACACAACGGATGCTTGGAATGTTCCGCAAAAAGGAGGATAAAAACGGATGATAAACAACTTGGCATATATAGTGGCTTGCGTGCTTTTTATCATGGGTATAAAAAAGCTGGGCAAACCAGACACCGCAAGGCGTGGCAACTTTTTGTCTGCCCTTGGTATGCTTATTGCGGTTGTGGCATCGTTTTTTGAAAATGAGGTTGTGCAGAGCTGGAACACCGACAACTGGATGCAAAATGGCTATGTTTGGGCATTGTTGGCGGTTGCCATAGGTTCAATCATCGGTCTTTTATGGTCTAAAAAAGTCAAGATGACTGGTATGCCAGAGCTGGTAGCCATTTACAACGGCTTCGGTGGGCTTGCATCCTTTTTGGTAGCATTTACACAATTTCTAAGATACCCCAGCGGTACAGAAACCTTTGTGGCAATCTCCATAACCCTAACCATCTTTACAGGTGCCATAACCTTTACAGGCTCCATGCTTGCATGGGGCAAACTTTCCGAAAAAATTACAGGCCGTGCAATTGTTTTCAAAGGGCAGAAAGCCATAAATTTACTTTTGGTGCTGGTTGCAATCGCCATGATAGAGATTTTCGCAATACCAGGCCTTGATGATGGTGTAAGGCTGGTTTCTGTGCTTGTTTTGTCGGGTATATCGCTTATATTCGGTCTTACGCTGGTATTGCCCATCGGTGGCGGCGATATGCCTGTGGTGATTTCCTTGCTAAACAGCCTATCGGGTATAGCCGTTGCCATGGCAGGTTTTATTATCGCAAACACCGTGCTTATTGTGGCGGGCGCGTTGGTTGGTGCATCAGGCCTTATGCTGACACTTATCATGTGCAAAGCCATGAACCGTTCTATTAAAAACCTGCTGTTTTCTGGCTTCGGCTCAAC
>Ga0123352_10008607_pt1 | contig 15887 bp, 10 predicted proteins | sample TergutLab28metaG_FD_89700 | JGI IMG/M metagenome (GOLD analysis project Ga0123352, IMG submission 89700) | Labiotermes labralis P1 segment gut microbial communities from Petit-Saut dam, French Guiana - Lab288 P1 | ecosystem: Host-associated > Arthropoda: Insects > Digestive system > Gut ... | reverse complement strand
CTGGAAGGAGTAAGCTAGGAGATGCTGACGATGTACTGTAATAAAATGACAAGTTTTATTGGTCAGTTTTCAGTTTAACTGCCTATATAGTCAAATCCCCCTAAAACAGTAACAAAAAAGCTTGAATATTTTTTCGCTGGACGAGAAGCCGCCTTACCGTAGTACTCATGCAGTACAAACGGTAAGGCGGCGGCATGGAACAAATATATGCTATGAAACGTCTAGATAGTGTGGACATGAGTTCGTTGTGCGGCTTTTCGAGTCTGATTTTTAGTCAGTTTAGGAGAGGACGACGACGCATACTGGAAGGAGTAAGCTAGGAGTCCTCGACGAAAAGTGGCTAAAAATCAGCCGAAAAGGCGTATAATATAACTCATGTCCACGCTATCTAATGCTGAAGAGGTGATATCATGAAAATCATAAGGAGTAGAAAATCTATTATTGCTGTATTTCTTGCTGTCATAATTATGTTCGGTGGAGTAACCGTTTACGCCGACCGTATTGTTCAGCCGGTACCACAAAGAATAGAATCGGAAGATGGAAGCAGGGTATTTATCTTTAATCCGCTCGCCGAAGTTAACTATCCGGCAATGGGAGTATATTACAATACAGAGCCGCTGGAACTGATTTATGAAATAAATTTGAGTTCAATGGCATTTGAAAGCGACTTTATTTTTTCTACTAATTTTCAATATTTTGTCTTTATTCCCACTGTAGTGGGCGGATCCCAGGCGTTAGATAGGGATGGTACAGCGCTTAAGTTTTATAGAAATGGTGTTCTGTTAAGAAGTTATATGATTAGTGATCTTGTGGAAAGCATGGACACAATAATGTTTAGCGCTTCACTGGCTTACTGGCACGACTGGGCAAGCCGAAGTTTTGATAGTACTAATAACATATTTACAGTCACGACAAACGACCACCTAAAGTATGTTTTTGATATAACAAGCGGAGAACTTATCGAGAATGAGAGGCTTATACATGCCCCCCCGTCTGCATGGGCGGCTGAGCAGGTAGTTGCCGCTATTTCTGCTGATCTTGTGCCGCCAAATCTTGGGTCCCAATTTACTCAACCTATAACCCGCGCCGAGTTTGCCGCTCTTGCGGTAGCACTCTTTGAAGTTATGACGGGCGAAGAAATAGCAGGACGCATGGAGTTTAATGACACAACCGACATAAACGTGCAAAAGATGGGGTATTTAGGCGTTGTAACTGGTGTGGGCGGCGGCTATTTTAACCCGAACAATAAAGTTACTCGTGAGGAAGCGGCAGTAATGATTTCTCGGCTTGTGTATGCGATTCAAAATCATTTAATTTTCATTCTCCCTACCCCCGGTCTCCTTCATCCATCCGAATCATTTCTAGACTATACCCTAATTTCATCATGGGCAGTTAGAAATGTTTCGTGGGTTCATGGAATGGGAATAATACGTGGCATAGATAATAATCTTTTCGCTCCGAAAGACCCATTCACGCGAGAGCAGAGCATTGTCACGATTTATCGGCTGATGTCGTTTCTATCAGCTTGGGTGAGATAAACCTTATGCGGAAGTAATCATTTTAAAATAGATTTAGTACACATGCCTATAAAAATATTAGTGTTTTTCCCCAATAAAAAAGCCCCGCCTAGGCGGGGCTTTTAACGAGCAGCAAATTACTGCACATACTACTACTGAATTATCGATGCAACATTACCGGCGCCAACAGTACGGCCACCCTCTCTGATAGAGAACGTAAGACCTTGCTCCATAGCAATCGGTGTAATAAGCTCGATAGTCATCTCAATATTATCGCCAGGCATGCACATCTCTGTTCCCTCAGGAAGGTTGATAACGCCTGTAACGTCTGTTGTTCTGAAATAGAACTGTGGACGATAGTTGTTGAAGAAAGGCTTATGACGGCCACCCTCTTCTTGAGTCAAAACGTAAATTTGAGCAGTAAACTTCGTATGAGAAGTGATAGAGCCAGGCTTAGCTAAAACTTGACCTCTCTCAATCTCATCTCTTGCAACACCACGAAGGAGTGCACCGATATTGTCGCCCGCCTCAGCTTGGTCAAGAAGCTTGTGGAACATCTCAACACCTGTACAAACAACCGTTCTAGGCTCATCAGTAAAACCAATGATCTCAATATTGTCTTGAACTTTAACGATACCACGCTCAACACGTCCAGTAGCAACCGTTCCGCGACCTGTAATAGAGAAAACGTCCTCAACAGGCATAAGGAAAGGCTTTTCAGTATCTCTAACCGGAGTTGGGATATAGCTATCAACAGCTTCCATAAGCTCGATGATCTTAGCTCTCCACTCAGGAACGCCTTCAAGGCCGTTAGTAGCAGAACCTCTAACAACAGGAATATCATCACCCGGGAAATCATACTCGCTCAAAAGCTCTCTAATTTCCATCTCAACCAAGTCAAGAAGCTCTTCATCATCAACAACATCACATTTGTTCATGAAAACAACCATCTTAGGAACGCCTACTTGGCGGCTAAGCAAGATATGCTCTCTAGTTTGAGCCATAGGACCGTCAGTAGCAGCAACAACTAAGATTGCGCCGTCCATCTGAGCAGCACCTGTGATCATGTTCTTAACGTAGTCGGCATGGCCTGGGCAGTCAACGTGAGCATAGTGACGGTTAGGAGTCTCATACTCAACGTGTGATGTACTGATTGTGATACCACGCTCTCTCTCTTCCGGGGCTTTGTCGATTTTATCAAAAGCAACAGCCTCGCCCAATTGATAGTGCTCATGCAAGCTCTTAGTAATAGCAGCTGTCAAAGTCGTTTTACCATGGTCAACGTGACCGATTGTGCCAACATTAACGTGTGGCTTAGTTCTAACAAATTTAGCTTTACCCATTATCTGTTTTCCTCCTTAACCAATTTAGAGATTCTCTCATCTCTCTAATATATTCATTATTTAAATGCACCAAATACATTATATTAAGTTTGTCTAAGAAAAGCAAGAGTTTTCGAACGACAAACGCAGGAATGCTACACTCAACGCTTTTCGTAGTGGCGGATTCTATATCCGCCAAATTCCTAAGCGCCGCAGACTTTAATCCGCAAGCTGGGCTCCGCCCGGCTGAGGAAAATCGACGGCCAGACGCGAGCGGGAACCCATTGAAACAAGGTTTCAATGGGTAGCGGAAGCGTCAAGTCGACTTCTTCCTTACGCCGCCCCACGTGGAAATGCCAAAGGAGCGAAGCGACGACGCATTTTCACGAATATTCTACACATCCTTACCTGAAGCCAACTTATCCTGGATAGCCTTAGGCACCGGATCAAAGTGATGCACTTCCATAGCGAACACGCCACGACCCTGCGTTTTAGAGCGCAAGTCAGTCGCATAACCAAACATCTCAGCAAGCGGCACATAGCTGTGAATAACCTGTGCATTACCTCTTGCTTCCATGCCCTCGATACGTCCGCGCCTAGAGTTAATATCGCCGATAACATCGCCCATATAATCCTCTGGCACAGTTACATCAACCTTCATGATAGGCTCCAAAAGAACCGGTTCACCCTTCTTCATAGCATCCTTAAACGCCATAGAACCGGCAATCTTGTACGCCATCTCAGACGAGTCAACATCATGATAAGATCCGTCATAAACCTCGGCCCTAACCCCAAGCACAGGGAATCCACCAAGCACACCGGCCTGCATGGCCTCTTTGATACCTTGCTCAATGGCTCCTATATACTCCCTTGGGATAGCTCCACCTACAACAGAATTTACAAACTCAAACACCTTATCCGGATCATTTGCATCCATCGGCGAAAACTTAACTTTACAGTGACCATATTGTCCACGACCGCCGGACTGACGAACATATTTACCTTCAACGTCAACAGCCTTACGGAAGCTCTCTTTGTATGCAACCTGCGGCTTACCAACATTCGCTTCAACTTTAAACTCACGAAGTAACCTGTCTACTATAATCTCCAAGTGAAGCTCACCCATACCGGAAATAATAGTCTGACCCGTATCAGTGTTCGTTTGAGTTCTAAAAGTCGGGTCTTCCTCTGAAAGTTTTGCAAGTGCAATACCCATTTTATCGCGTCCAGCCTTAGTCTTAGGCTCAATAGAAACGTCAATAACAGGCTCAGGGAAGTTCATAGACTCAAGTACAACCTCGTTGTCTTCAAAGCAAAGTGTATCGCCCGTGGTTGTAACCTTAAGCCCAACCGCTGCAGCAATATCACCGGCATAAACCTTATCGGTCTCTTCCCTATGATTTGCGTGCATCAAAAGAATACGTCCGATACGCTCTTTCTTGCCTTTGTTAGCATTATAAACATACGAACCGCTCTCCAAAGTACCTGAATAAACTCTAAAGAATGCAAGTTTACCCACAAACGGGTCGTTCATTATTTTGAAAGCGAGTGCAGAGAAAGGCTCAGAATCAGACGACTTTCTCTCAACTTCTTCTTCAGAATTCGGGTCAAAACCTTTAATCGCTGCAATATCAGTCGGCGCTGGCAAATAATCAACAACCGCATCCAAAAGCTTTTGAACGCCTTTGTTCTTATAAGCACTACCGCAGAACACAGGAATAGCTGTACCCGCAATACAGGCCTTACGAAGTGATGCTTTAAGCTCCGGGATAGAGATTTCCTCACCGCCGAAGAACCTATCCATGAGAGCCTCATCAGTTTCGACAATAGACTCAATCATGGCAGCGCGTGCCTCATCAGCCGCAGATGCCAAATCAGCAGGAATATCAGTGATTTCGATATTCTCGCCTTTATCGCCACCGAAAATATAGGCTTTCATCTCCATAAGGTCTACGATGCCTTTAAAAGTATCCTCAGCACCGATTGGAATCTGCACAGGCACAGTGTTTTTACCTAATCTGTCCTTTATCATGCCTACAACATGGAAAAAGTCAGCACCCATGATATCCATTTTATTAACATACGCAAGCCTCGGAACCTCATACTTATCAGCTTGACGCCAAACAGTCTCAGACTGCGGCTCAACGCCGCCCTTAGCACAGAAAACGCCAATAGCACCGTCAAGCACACGAAGCGAACGCTCAACCTCAACAGTGAAGTCAACGTGCCCCGGTGTATCTATAATATTAATCCTATGATCCAGCCACTGCGTAGTAGTTGCAGCACTGGTAATTGTGATTCCTCTTTCCTGTTCCTGTTCCATCCAGTCCATAGTGGCCGTACCCTCATGGGTATCGCCTAGCCTATAATTTTTTCCAGTATAGTACAGTATTCTCTCGGTCAGAGTAGTCTTACCCGCGTCAATATGGGCCATTATGCCGATATTACGAGTTCTTTCTAGAGGGTAAGCTCTTTTAGACACTAAATCAACTCCTAACTTCGTTTCGTTAAAATGCCGTCGCTTACGCTCCATGCATTTTAACGATGTTACGGCCTGTATGAATCGACTTGATGCTTCGCATCTGGACGTCGATTCTCCTCAGGCGGGCAGAAGGAACCGGATGAAGTATCCGGCGGCACGCTTGATTTATGCACATATTTCTAATGCATAAATGAGTGCCGTTTTTCGCCGCCAGGTGAAAAATTCAGAGCTAGGCAATGTTTTCAAAAAAAACATTGCTTACCTTGCGGATTAAAGTCTGCGACGCTTAAAAACCATTATCTCCCAAACGCCTATAAACAATACAAGCCACAACATCTATTCATCTATGATCAAAATAACTCGTAAGCCGTATGAGCGGATTCCATATCCGCCTACACATAGCGTGCCTGGCTTCAAAACCAAAGACTAAGCTCGATGTAGCGCCCTACATTGTAGGGATTACCGCTCTCGGTCACCCGCAACTAAACGAAGGCACCACCTAAGCATCGCAGATTTTAATCGATCTGACGGAATTCATCTCCGGCAAATCTCAAGAATTAACAAAGTTTCAAAGAAACTTTGTTAATTTTCCTTAAGTGCCTCGCCGAAATCCTGATTTCCGCGAAGTATTACCATTTATAACTAGAGAACGCCCTATTAGCCTCAGCCATTCTGTGCATCTCTTCTTTTCTCTTATGCGCGCCGCCGTTTGAATTAAGCGCATCCATAATTTCACCGGCGAGGCGGTCGCCCATTGAGCGCTCCGAGCGTCTTCTTGAGAATGTCACAAGCCAGCGAAGCCCAAGAGCCTGCCTTCTTTCCGGACGAATCTCAATCGGTACTTGATAAGTTGCACCACCAACACGGCGTGCCTTAACCTCAACAATCGGCATAATATTTCCAAGTGCTTCCTCAAATGATTCGAGAGCACCTTTGCCTCTTTTTTCCTCAACTTGCGTAAATGCGCTATAAACAATCTTTTGTGCACAGCCTTTTTTCCCGTCGTACATTATTGCGTTAACTAGCTTAGTAACAAGCTTCGAATTATACATCGGATCCGGCAAAACGTCCCTCTTAGGGACATGTCCTTTTCTTGGCACGTCTCTTCCCTCCTTAATTAAAGAATTCCATCATCGGTACTCGCCGCGAATCGTGAAAAGCTCTCCACGCCCGCCGCGTGCCATGCCTAAATCTTTCTTACGTAATCTATATAAAGGTAAGCTTTTTGTTCGCTTTTCTCACAAAAATCGGCTGACGTTTTTGACCCAAAACCCGGTCAAAAACTACGCCTGCTTAGGTAAGCTTTTTGTTCGCTTTTCTCACAAAAATCGGCTGACGTTTTTGACCCAAAACCCGGTCAAAAACTACGCCTGCTTAGGCAGATTTGTAAAATCGGTTAGGCAAAATTTTTATTATTTTTACTTTTTCGCTCTCTTCGCACCGTACTTAGAGCGTGCTTGCTGCCTGTTAGCAACACCGGCCGTATCAAGCGTTCCACGCACAACGTGATATCTCACACCTGGAACGTCTTTAACCCTACCGCCTCTGATAAGCACAACACTATGCTCTTGAAGGTTATGTCCCTCACCGGGGATATAAGCAGTAACCTCCATGCCGTTTGAAAGACGAACACGCGCAATCTTTCTAAGAGCCGAGTTAGGCTTCTTAGGCGTCGCTGTCTTAACCGACGTGCAAACACCGCGTTTTTGCGGGCTCGAAGCATCTGTCATCTTCTTCCTGAGAGAGTTTAGATTCTTTTGAAGTGCAGGCGTCTTAGACTTTTTCTCAAGCACCTGTCTTCCGTTTCTTACCAGCTGATTAAATGTCGGCATCCATTTCCACCTCCTTATTTTACATTCTGCCGTTATTTATTCATTACAATTTGCGCATTTTATGCGCTATAGCATTATACCGCCGCCGCCTATCTTTGTCAACACTTTTTTCCATTTTAAAACTCCTAAAAAACATTGAATTTGAACCGCTCCTATGATATACTATACAACAAAATTCCGAGGAGACTATCCGATATTATATTAATGAAGGGGACGAACATGAGCAAAATGAGCAAAACACCTGAAACCATAAAAAACATAATCGATAATGTTGAGAAGGTAATAATCGGCAAGCGAGAAGTCGTTGAGCTCGTAATAGTCTCTCTTCTAAGCTAGGGGCACGTACTCATTGAAGATATGCCGGGCGTTGGTAAAACCAGCCTAATCTCTGCTCTTGCGCGCAGTGTAAGCTGTTCTTTTAAGCGCATACAATTCACACCGGACATTATGCCGTCAGACATCACGGGTTTTTCCATGTTTAATCAAAAACTTGGCGACTTTGAATACCACAAAGGCCTCATAATGAGCCAATTTGTCTTAGCGGACGAAATTAACAGAACCTCACCCAAAACCCAATCCAGCCTCCTTGAAGTTATGGAAGAAAGCAGGGTCACAGTCGATGGCAATATTTATGAAATGCCCGCACCTTTTATCGTATTTGCTACTCAAAACCCAATAGAGTACCTAGGCACCTACCCTCTGCCCGAAGCGCAGCTCGATAGATTTTTCATGAAAATATCAATGGGCTACCCGGGCAAAGACGAAGAACTTTCCATACTCGAGCGCCACGCAAAAAGCTCGCCTCTAAGCTCCTTAGAAACGGTAGTCTCGCCTGAGGATATTGTGCTAATGCAAAAAGAAGTTCAGGACGTCCACATAGACAGCTCGGTCCTTGAATACATAGTAGCTATAACCCGAGCTACCCGTTCACAAAAGTCTCTCCTCTTAGGCGCAAGCCCAAGAGCCACATTGTGCTTAAGCCGAGCAGCCGGGGCCTATGCCTATATCCAAGGCCGTAACTACTGCCTCCCTGATGATGTGATGAAACTCGCAGCCCCTGTGCTCTCTCATCGCGTCATAGTAAGCCACGAGGCCAGACTAAAAAAAATCTCCCCGGAAAATATAATCAGCGACATACTTGGTTCTATTAAACCGCCGGTGTTGTAAATTTTCGAGGAAATGCCGCCCCGACCTATATTAAGCCACTGCTATTCCCTCCGTTCGGGTATACCACTGCGTAGGCTTGCATTTCCACGATGTTACGGAAAGAATGAATCGTTCCCCTACTTATTGAAGCTTTTCCCCGTGTGTGTGCTAAAGCACACGGGGAAGGTTAACTCCAAACTAAAAAAACGCCGGGTTTGGAGCGTTTTTCGATGAAGCAGTCACTGCCTAGATTAATGTACGCAGGTAATGAGGGCTGCTTGTTGCGAAATCAATCAATCCTAGTCAAATATCTAATCAAGTATCGTCGAAAAATGCCCGGAAATCGGCACTCTTCGCCTCGCTTTCTTAGATTTGACTTGGAATTATTACAATCAAGCGTTATAACCGAAGTTAGCTCGCAATTTTAATCAGGTTAGTGTGATTAGTTGTTTGACTAGAATTGGCCATCCGATTCTCCTAGCCGGCAAAGCGACTGTGCAGGCACTGTACATCCTGTCCTAACCCCTCCGCGCATTGCCCGTTCCTAATGCTTCTTAGAGGTGGGCTTCCATGCCCGCCCGAAAAATAAATGAACGTCCACGCACCAACCATGTTTTTAGCGTCGCAGGCTTCAAATCCGCAAGTTCAGCAATATTTTTATTGAAAACATTGTCTAACATTAGCCCAGTTGAGGAGAATCGACGACCATAAACTCTTGAGAGGTAAGATTTATAGTCGATTCATACACTAAGAAACCTCACAAAAGTGGCTTAGCCACTTTTGTGACCTCCCCGAAAGGTTGACTCACTTGACACTAAACAGAATTCTCTACACCTTTATGATACTCATCGCCATAATAAGCCTCGCCATCTCCGGAAGCCACGGCTCATTTATAATGCTCCTCTTTCTAATACTCATGGCCTTATTCTCATTACTACTGCTTCTCTTATCACGCCTAGGCCTTGAGTGCAGCCAAGAACTCTCGGACAATATGATAATGAAAGGCGAGCGTACAAGCTACAAAGCCGCTATTTATTGCAAGTTCTTCTCGTGCGCCTTTATCAAAGCCACCTTTGTAACCCCTTCACATTCGCTGAATTTCGAGCTAGCCCGCAACTCAAAAAAACACGAGTACGAACTCTTCGGCAAGTCCCGAGTAAACTTTGAATCCGGCATATACAGCATATACAGATGCGTAAGTCCCGTCGGCATAGAGTACATAGAAATGTACGACTTTCTTAAAATCTTTAAACTACGGCAGCGCATAAAAGACAATCCCATACTTATCGTCTGCCCGGATATCGTCCCGTTTTCGGACGAACTTTTTTCCATCACTCCATCACAAGAAGCAGGCGTCAGCCGCAAAGCTTCTTTCGAAGACTACTCAAGCATAACCGACGTCCGTAAATACGAATACTCCGACAGCATGAAACGTATACATTGGAAGCTCTCCGCCAAAAAAGATGAGCTCCTAGTGAAAAACTACGATCATACAAACACTATGGTAACGGCAATAATCATAGACAACAGACAAACCCAAAATTATATCAAAAACCCCGCCGCCCTCGAGGATAAACTCATAGAAACTGCGGTATCTATAGGCAAATTCAATTTAGACGACAACTATCCTGTAATGCTTGACTTCATGGATGACACAGTACCCGCTAGAGCCTACGAAGCAAGCAGCGCAGGATTCGATAAACTGTTTTTAGCCGCCTCTTCAGTACGGATAGATGCACCCTATGTCGAGCCGCTGTTCGACGAATATTATAATCCCAACTTCCTAATCTCGGCGCTCTATGTAATGACCACAAACCCTGATAAGACAATAAATAACTTCCTTAAAAACATGAGTACAAATGGGCAGGTCGTAAACATAATCCATTTCTACGAAGATAGCACCCTGCAAAAATCCAAAGACTTCAAAGACAGCGGCATAAACTATTACGGTATACAGCAGGCTTCTAGCCTGTCGTGAAAATGACGTCCCGACCTACGGGAATAGCATTAAATTACTACTATTCCCCCCGTCCGTCTAAATACCGGCCCACTACTCATTTAAGCTTCACTTCAACGGGCTCCCGTGTGTGCGCTTTCGCTACCCGGTAAAGTTTCGCTTTATTTTAAACTTTGTTTCATTGGGTTCCCGCTCGCGCACGGGCATCCGATTTCCCTCAGCCCGGGCAAAAGGAACCGGATGAAGTTCCCGGCGGCACGCCTTGATTTATGCACATGTTCCTAGCGCATAAATCAGTGCCGTTTTTCGCCGCCAGGCGAAAAATTCAGAGCTAGGCAATGTTTTCATAAAAGCATTGCTGAGCTTGCGGATTTAAAGTCTGCGACGCTTAAAATCTATCATTCAAGTTCGTAGGGCGAGTACGTGCTCGACCTGCAACCGGCCACATGCTAAGACCGCACTCCCTAACCTAAACCGCCTAAGGACGTGTTAAGCCTATGCTCCATAAATTAAAGCAAACCATCCTAACCGAAAAAAATATCTCCTACATACTAAACACCTTGCTTGCTTGGCTTTTTTCACTAAGCATTATGAGCGGGATAATATCGCTTACTATCCTAGACACGACATTTGCCGACATGGCAAGCATGACGTTTCATGTAGTCATCATCAGCGCCATAGTCTTATATAACAAATACACAATAGCGGCTTTTACTCTGTTTGCTGCCGGGTTCTCTTTCTATGCCTACAGAGCTCTAATAGGCGACTATCCGACGCCCATATCTGATTATCTAACAGAACATATGTACAATATTAACCTAACGTGGCTCTTCATGACCGGCGAGGAAGGCTTCACAAGAGCCTTAAACGACTCTGCCCTTCAGCTACTCGCATTTGCATTCAGCCTATGTTCTACATTACTTCTGCGCCTCAAATTTTCATACCCGATAATATTTGCGCTGGGCGCAGGAGTTTTTTTGACTGCAAATATCGCCCATCCGTACGGCAAACACGCATCCCTTGCCCTTGTGCTCATAACGCTTATCCTAATCTATATAAAGCGTGCGAAAAACAGCACAAAGAGAGTCATAGCCCTTGCCCCCATAGCCGTTCTTACGGTAATGCTCGCAACTGCTATACCCATGCCCAATATAGACGAAGGCCGCAGAATTTTAGCAGAAGCGTATGAAGAAGTTTTTTGGGCTGTCCGCTCACCTTTTATCCCACGCTACTTCTCGACCCATTGGCTTGGCTTTGAACAACGTGACGGAACCCTCGGCGGCAATTTAAGCCAAAGCGGCGACTTCATAATGTGGGTATTCGCCGATGAGCCCATATACCTCACCGGCGTCACCAAAAGCATCTTCACAGGCCGCTCTTGGGAGTCAAGGCACGCAGACGGTTATTTTACTGAGCGTTATTACCCCGACTTTTCAGCTATGCGCAATTTTGAGCTGATGGCCATACAGCGTGCTTACGGGAATTATGACCCTTTCTGGGACTGGGTCTCGGAAGGCCTCACCCAGCCGGATAATATAAACGATATAACGCATATTTTTCATGACGAGCTTCGTTACCGCACTCAGCCAAGACGCGTCGACATAAACATTGGCCGTGTCCGCACTGGTACTATATTCAGGCCACCCGGGAGCCTTGCCCTTAGCCTGCATGGAGATGATTACGGCCTGCTACAACGAGGCCCCGACCTTAGGACGACTCCGACCTTCGCACGTAACGCCTCCTACAGTCTCATGTTTCATACAGTGGACATTGAAAACTATTACATCCAAGCAATCCTAGCTGAAAGCCGGCGAGGCTTCTACGAAGAGCGGCTCAGGGAGATTGAAACATACATATACAACTACCCCCATGTTTTCTTCGAATACACCATCACCCGCTATATCTACGAAAACATACGAATACCATATGCAAACTACGTATTCGAAAACTATACAGCCCTGCCGGACACGACTCCAGACCGAGTACGTGCATTAGCCTACTCCATTACCGAAGACTACAGCAATGATTTTGACCGTGCTATGGCCATAAAACACTATCTGCGAGAGATGCCCTACAGCCTCACTCCGGGTGACCTCCCCTATGGCCGTGACTTTGTGGATCACTTCCTATTTGATGTACGCCGGGGTTATTGCACCCATTTCGCATCAGCAATGGCCGTCATGGCTCGCATAGTAGGCATTCCAAGCCGCTACAACATAGGATTCGCGACCCCTGCCGAGCAGTACGCCCCTGGCGTATTCAAGGTCTACGGCATTCACGCCCACGCATGGACCGAGCTTTATTTTGAGGGCGTCGGCTGGGTAATATTCGAAGCCACTCCTCCTTATGAGCCCGCCTACCACTATTATGCGTACACCCCAAGTATTATTGACCATTATGTTTGGGACGATGAGTGGTTCATGTACGAAGATTATGAGATGCAGTGGCTGCTTCACATGATGGATGCCCAATTAACAGCCGGCGCTTCATACCCGGCCCAGGTCATAGCTGAAGCCGACTCTCAGATCATCCTAAACCCGCTAAGCATAATAGCAACAGGCGCAGCCCTAGCCTTAGGCACTTATATCTTCATAAGAAAAGCCGAAGAAAATAAACGCCACCGCATCATAAATAGCGACCGCTATAGGGATTCCATTCTAGAAGGCTTCAAAGGCCTTGCGGAACTTTTAGCTTTCTACGGTCTGCCAATGCAATCACATGAATCCGCAATAAGCTACGCCCGCAGACTCGAAAAACTATCGCCCCTAGGCGCAATGCAACTTAGAACCGCCGCTGAGATATTCTCACGCGCAAGATACTCGCAAATAGATATGAACAAAGATGACGCAGACTTCATTAAGAAAAATTATTTTCACATGTATGGAAAGATGAAGGAGTCAGGTCAGAGAGTTAGGTTCTTTGTGCATAGGTATATTAAGAAAATGTAGAGCGAACAGTGTTTGGCAACAGATTTCCAAAAAGACTTTTGAGCCTGATGTTTCGTTATTCCTTACGAGACTTTACTTGCAAAGGCGAGTGTAGGAGGAGGCGACGCATTCGAGCAAATCTATGATCTACTCTCAGGGTACTGGAAGGAGTAAGCTAGGCAGGTTGCCTGTCAGCGGAGCCGCCCGGACAGCAAAAGCACGGTTTTTGCGACCAGGTAGCCTCCGATAGTGACCTGTCAGCGCAGCTGTCGGCAAAGCGGAAGATACCCGTTGCACGCAGTGGGCGTGCAAAGCGCCGTTTTTAACCAATCCAAATCACGCAAAGGAGGTGATTCCCATGTTTCTATTCTCTACAGTCAATCGAACCGGTTGCCTCAAGTGTAGAACCGGCCATGTTTCACTCCGTACAAGGTCTGAATTTTTGGACTAGGCGATTCACTTTATAAGTGATTGTACGGAGGTTTAGTAAGTTAAGCTTTTTATGAGCAAGTTCATAAAAACCGGCCATTGGCCGATCAAAGCCTACACCTACTTTAATCGCCTCAAATCTCGGGCCTTGTGTAAAACAGACACTAATTTTACCCAAGGAGAGATATATAATGATAGAACTGGCAATAAACGAAATACATAAAAACTTTGGCTTTAACCCAGTCCTAAACGGTGCATCCTTTGAAATCTATACAGGGGACCGAGCCAGCCTTGTCGGTCGAAATGGCGCAGGTAAAACAACTCTGTTCAACCTGCTCCTAGGCAAAGAACAGCCCGACAAAGGCACAGTTTCGACCAGAAAAAATGCAAGTATCGGCTATTTGGAGCAAATTCATCAAGTATCAGTCAGCACAGCCGTTGGCGCAGCTATTAGCACAGCCGCTGGCGCAGCTGATGAATCAGATAAAGACAACTCACAAACCGTAGCGCAGGTTCTAAAGTCAGCCTTCGCAGAAGTTTTTGACATCGAAAGGCAATTGCGAGTGTTGGAGCTTTCCATGGCCGCAGAAAACGCCGACACGGATCGTCTGCTTCGAGAATACTCTCGCCTACAAGATAAGTTCAGCGCACTTGACGGCTACGGAATAGACGAAGACTACAGCCGAATAGTCCGAGGCTTTAAGCTTGAGCCTCTGCTTGACAGCCCATTTGCAAACCTTAGCGGCGGTGAGAAAACCATCGTCAAACTAGCTTCCATACTGCTTAGAAAGCCCGATATATTACTGCTGGACGAGCCGACTAATCACCTCGATATAAACATGCTGGAATGGCTTGAGGCATTTTTAGCGAAATATCAGGGCACGGTTCTCATGATTTCCCACGACCGCCACTTTCTCGACAAAACGACTACCAAAACTATATTGGTGGAGCGCGGCGTATGCGACATATATAACGGCAACTATTCCTTCCATCTAGAAGAACGAGAACGCCGCCTTATCCAAGAGTTTAATGAATATAAGACTCAGGAGCGTAAGATTGAGGCCATGAAAGCCGCCATAAAGAGGTATAGGCAATGGGGTCACGAAGGTGATAATGAAAAGTTCTTCATAAAAGCCAAGGAGCTTGAGAAACGGCTTGAAAAAATGGAAATACTAACAAACCCCAAGGCAAAAGAGACAAAACTCTCTTTAAACTTCAACACCGAAAGAGGCAGTAATGACGTCTTGCGAATATCGGATATGAGCTTTGGTTATGGTGATAAATTGCTCTTCGACGAGTTCTCCATGAACCTATACTATGGCGAAAAGCTATGCCTTGCGGGCTCAAACGGCGCAGGCAAATCGACTCTGTTCAAGCTAATTTTGGGCGATATTAAACCCATATCAGGCAGTGTAACACTTGGGCATTCCGTAAATGCCGGCTTCATCCCTCAAGAGATACACTTCTCGGATGAGAAGACCTCCGTGCTGGACACCTTTAGACACGACATGCTTTGCTCAGAAGGTGAGGCCAGAAATATTTTGGCAAAATATTATTTTGTGGGCGATGCCGTTTTTAAACGTGTCGGGAACTTATCAGGCGGCGAAAAAGTGTTGCTTAAACTAGCTATGCTGATACAAAAAAACATAAACTTCCTCATGCTTGACGAACCGACCAACCACATAGATATCGCCTCCCGTGAGATCTTGGAAGGGGCCCTCCTTGACTTTAAGGGAACTCTGCTCTTCATTTCTCATGACCGATATTTTATAGAGAAGTTGGCAGGGAGGACAGTTGAGATAGGCAGAAAATACAAATCTTAGATCAAAACCAATGGCTTGAGTGGCTCCCCGAAACGACAAAGCTAAGTCGTTTCAGGAAGGTAAAAGCACAAAAAAGCTAACGTAAACCCATTAAAACAAGACTTTAATGGGGAGCGTTTGAATTATAATAAAGTATTGGAAAGAAAGCGGGCAGCGCCATAGGCGATGGGCTGCCCGCATAAGTTTTTACGCATGTTTCCGTAGGAGCGACCGTCCCCTGTGATGGTGTTATAGTCACCGAACCTGAAAACTTTCCGATAAACCTTATCTTTTTTCTGCAATACAGCATTGCCTCCGTCAGCACTTTTCACTCCGTGAAAAGACGCTCAAAACTTTTGCCTACGGCAAAAGCCACGCTGTGCGTGTCCGGTTTCTTCCGGTTACTCCTGAGGGCGTCCGGCCTTCCGGGATGCTAGGCCGAGCAGTAAATGCGAAGCATTTACGACCAGACT
>Ga0123352_10008600_pt1 | contig 15894 bp, 6 predicted proteins | sample TergutLab28metaG_FD_89700 | JGI IMG/M metagenome (GOLD analysis project Ga0123352, IMG submission 89700) | Labiotermes labralis P1 segment gut microbial communities from Petit-Saut dam, French Guiana - Lab288 P1 | ecosystem: Host-associated > Arthropoda: Insects > Digestive system > Gut ... | reverse complement strand
TTATTTAACTGCAATTGGGTTTTCACCCGGTGGCAGTCGTTTTTAACACATATACAAGAACTTGAAGCTGTACTACTAAATTTACATCGGGAGGGATACATGAGAAGCATGTAGTGACAACTTGGACTTGGGAACCATCTCAGCATTTGCTTTAAAGACACAGGGAAATGTAGAGACCAAGCATTTTTTTGCCAAATGAAGCCAACTAGGCGCACACTGCTTCTTACTATATTTATTTCAACTTTTCTACATGTTTCGGGCAACTATGTGCCATCCATACAGGGTAAAAAATACCAGTGTCGCATAGATACAGTAAGTTCTCCTGATGATGGGTACATAGTTGCCTGAAACATGTAGAAAAGTTGAAATAAATATACTAAGAAGTAATATGCACGTAGTTGGCTTCATTAGAAAAAGATTATACAGGGATGTACGGTCAGCAAAACATAAAAAAGACCAAGCATTATTAATCGCTTTATCGCTGCCATTTATATAAATTATATACAAAATATGGTGCGAAAAATAAAGAAGTATTGCACAGAGTCAAGGAGGGGAGTAATACCCTACATAGATTGAAAAGAAGGAAGGCTAACCGGATTGGTTTATCTTGCGTAGGAACTGCTTTCTAAAACACGTTGTTGAAGGAAAGATAGAGGGGAGGTTAGCAGTGAAGGGAAGACGAAGAGGAAGGCGTACGCAGCTACTGGATGAACTTAAAGAAAGGAGAGGATACTGGAAATTGAAAAAGGAAGCACTAGATCGCACTCCCTGGAGAACTTGCTTTGGAATAGGCTGTGGACCTTTCGTAAGACGGGCTACAGAATGAATGACCTCAAAGAGAAAACTTTCAATCTGTATTATAGAGACAAGTGTTTGAAGTGGGAAAGAGAGAGAGTCGGTTCTGATTATGAGAATCGTACGAAATGTGTAACTAGACTGTGTGGTAGCAGGTGGTACATATGATTACAACTAGGATTTAAATAGTAACTTCATATTACAGGACTCAACAGAATTTCAGATGTGGGGATAGGTTAATAGAGGGGAAGAAAATTATGTTTAATGTACAGAGAATTGTGGATCGCGAGTGGCTATTATTAACACTAGAGGTGGATTGATGGTGGAATATTTTAGTGGGATCATTTGAGATCGATTGGCCTAGGCTGATGCTTGAATTTGGTGGTGACAGGCATTACAGTAATCAACGATAGCTTGGTGCGTTTTAGGTTTTTAACGTGTGTGACTTTATGGTTGTCGGTACTTTGTCATATGTGTCACAGAACAACATTTTAATCTCTGCCTCTTCACTGAAAAGCAGCCCAATACACAAGGTTCACGTACGCCACAAATGTATTTAGTATTTTTTTTTTAAATAAGCCAATTTCAACTGAATAAGTTTTGTGTTTTCCAGTAGGAGGGTAGAGAAAAGTCATTTTAGAACGGTGTAGACGTAAGACGGTCGTGGTAGTCGGTATGGCGACTAGACTACGGACTGAACTGCCAGGAGCTCGATTCCCAGCAGGAGGAAATCTCTCTGTTCTCTAAAACTTCCAGACCGGTTCTGGGGCCCACGCAGCCTTTTTTTCCGTAGGTACCGGGGTCCTTTCCCTGAGGGTAAGCGGCGTAATGTTGACCACTCACCTCCTTTTAGCCCGGAAGTTCAGAATGAATGTCGCTGCACCTCTGGTTCCCCAATACGACTTTATGGCGGAACCAACAGTTCGCTACTTGTTGTAAAGCTGTAACTTAGCATTTGCTTGTAACTCACCCCAGAAATGTTTTGTGTCTGTCGTGTAGCTAGCTGCTAATTCTCTCTTCACTTATTCAGACTTTCTCGTCAATAGTAATGCGTCGGAATTATATGATTTTCTCCTCACAGCTTGTCACAGAAGGTTCTCAGTTTTGTTTATCGAAAGAAACGACAGAGCCGCTACCAAGGACGACGACTAAGACGAGGAAGACGTAGAAGAAGCTCTGCTTTTTGGCATGTCTGTCTTGTCTTTCTGTGCATGCATGGCTGATCATTATTCAGTCCTAGCATTACCAAACATGAATTCCCCAGACCCCCAAATAAATGTGTATTTTGCTGTACACTCCTGAAAGCACGATGCGCGTTATATACAACAGCAAATTTTATATATAGGTCTAATTTTGGAGAGGTGAAAGGTGAAAGGCGAGATGAAGTGGACCGCATTGAAGTTTTAGGCTTTAAACGTTAGTCTCAATTTTAAAATGCGCTGCAAGAAACTGTCAATATCTCGCAATGAAAACAAACTTAACCAAAAACCTTATCTCTTATCCTGCTAACGTGGAGTATATGGTGAGCTCCTACTAATGCCAGAAAATAGCAGATGGGATTTAATTCGGCGTTTAAAGGGGTAAACAACAAACAAGTAAGTTGTTCAATCCGAGGGAACAAGAGATGGGATTTTAAGTATTTCTACCGAAAAATGAAGTAAAATCTCTTTACGGTGTTGCTGAAATCGATAAACATTTTATTTAGATTTATTCGCTTGGCATTAGTAACAGGAATTAAGCTGTAATTAACCAATAACCTTTTATAGTGTCAGCTCTAGTCTGTATGTTTTACAGCAACAACTAAAATATGTCCTAGTTGTACAGTTAGTCCTCCATATTTCGCATTAATCAAAGCCTTCGTTACCAGGTAGCTTTGTTTCTTATGTAGTTACTTTACATGTCTGCAGATATCTGATCCAAATTAACATATATATGGCTCCACTTCGAACATACGCCTTCCACGGTTTGAAAGTGTAAAGCATCTTATGAATATTGACTGCAGCTCGTCTGACTTCAACCAGGCCTGGATTCTTTTCAGACATGTCATGTTCTCCAGCAGGTAGCAGCGTACTTGTCTCGGTGCTGCTTATACACGCCCATTGCATGGCCGTACAGATTGATCGTGGATGATTATCGGTTATTCAGTTATTTACGATGGCATAGCAAATTATTATCCTTTGAAATTAATGTGCGGCTGGAAGTACGTACTTGGGGAACATTAGCAATAAATCAAAATGGCCATCGTGATGGAGTGAAAAAGAGCTTAAATCCGGAAAAAGTGTACTTTATTTATTTATAATTCTTAATATTGGCGTTTCCTCTTTAGGCCTTTAATTACTAAAAATAATGATCAGTAGTACTACAACTTTTACTTTTTGTTTTGTAGTGTCGTGCAATGTGATCTCTCACTAAGGAAAGATAAAGTATTTGAGAACAGATTGTTGAAGAGATTCCCTTGCCTGTAAAGCCATTAAGTTACGATAGACAGTGGAAATAATATGTGGGACGGTAATACTCAACTGTCGTATGCAAGAAATAAAGTTGTTGAATTTAGTTGCTACTGTTACATGAAAGAGGACATTTTCAGTCTTCGCAGTTAGTTTAAATTGGTTTTTTTGTGACCCAGCTGTTTACAGTTCTTCATTCTCTAGGTTTTAGATATATTCTTGTTACTGCAACTCTAAATCGGTATGCAAATGTAAACGAAAGGTATACTTTCGTTTCTGCGTTGCTTCGACCCCAAATATTGAAAGAATCTTTCCGTGTTAATTCACGGTTACAGAAGTCCAAATTATACTTGCCAGCATACATAAGGGAATAGAAGAAAGTAAGTTACTAGACTCGTGTGTGTGTGTGTGTGCGTGCGTGAGCGCGCGCGCGCGAGCGAGCGATGAAGTCCTAGAATCAACTGAGACAACAAGATGGGAAAGATTAAAATTAGTTGTTGAAACATTTCTGGGTAATTACAGAGGCCCTGAATAGAGACATTTGGTTCAGTAAGTGCTTTAACCTGGCAGAATGATGGGGTCAATTATTTCGCCAGCGATGTGCATGGTGCAAAATATCACGATGATGTGTGTACCGTGGAGAAAGGTAATTCGACTGACGTGTCTGACTGCTGATGGCAACTTAAAAAAAAAAAGCCAAGATTCATATAAGAGGGGAAAAAAGAGGAAAATATTTTGAACCCATTAAATACAAATGTACACTTTCTATTGCTATTACATAGCAGGGTTGCGAAATAATTTCTTATGGGTTTATTTTTTTCTGTTGTAAGGTATGCCCCAGAATCCAAATGGTGGAACAGCTACTGCTGCATTTTCTATATCAGCTACGTAACGTTATGTTAAATAATAGAGACTGAATGATTAAACATTCTGAATTTTAATTAATTTATTAGTGAATAGAATAACGTGATTGTAAATGTATTTCAATTTTTTTTTCCCGAAAATTCCACGTCCTAGAGAATTTTTGTTACCAAGTTTAGGATACGTGACTCACAATCGATAAGAGCGCCAAATATTACACAGGAGTAAAAATTAAACGAAACTTTCCTTTTCCATAGCAGTAACTGGAAGACGTTTATGTAATTCGATTCAGATTGAGGGATTCGCGAACAAAATATCCATTATCTTCATTCTAAATAGATTAAAATAAAAAAGGAGTAAGAATTTTAGATATCGGCCTACTGTTGTATGAAAGCATAGTAACAGTTCAGAATATTCTAAAGAAAATTGTGTAGGTCTGGTATTAAAACAGAGATCAAGTGAGAATCTGACCGGTTACTCTTTCAGGAAGCAGACTGATACTAAACCACTGACTGAGGTATTTTATGTGCTGAAGTACACCAAAGACTAGCTTCAAAGTTGTACGTTTGGGTACATACGATATTGTTAAAAGTTTCTGAGCAACATATGATTTTTTAACCTATAAATGTTAGTCTGGTTATAAAAGTGTATATTCCACAACATGAAAGGTATAATTTAATGTGTTCTCCCTAATTATGAATAGCTCTCAATTTATTAGAAGTATTAGATGTATTTCTGGCTACATTTTTCCGCTCATATACAGAGCCATCTTCAGGCTAGTCTTCAGAGTGATTTGTACGTACAATTGTTGGTACTTTGAAAATTGCGAGATCTTGTATAACAAATAGTAGTTAAAATATTCGTGGTAATTCTATACAAAATATTATTAAAATAAATTTCAGATGTGATATTTTACATATTGAGTATTAAACATAACAATAAAATTGCTTTGCTTGTTGGCTGGAAGATCTGCTGGTGGTAAAAAAATATAAAAAATTCTAAGCAAACGTTGCCGTAATGTTTACAGAATTAAAACAAGTTTTGCGGTAATATCGCCGCACTTTCTCCTTCGTACAGCAAAGCAGCACTGTTTTAATTACGGTACGTGGTTCATCAGGTGCTTCATATACCCACAGTTTTAATTGTCTGCCACGGATAACATAACACTGAGCCCAAACAAGTGCAAGTGCCTAATCTCACTCGTCATACACACTGCAGCAAAAATTCACACAATTTATTATTTTATAAATAAAACTGCGAAAACTTTCCTCTATCAACACGTACAAACAATAGAAAGAAAGTAAATTCTGAGTATAATATGGTAATTATTTTGTATGAAAAGAATAAGCCTACGTTGTAGCAGAAGATTGTGGTATTAAACAACAGAATTGTTTCTCATCGCTTCCCATTTTATTGTGTTTGTAACGTAGAAAGGCAAAGGGAATGTTGTGCTGTGTATTTCGTGCCACATATGTCATTGTTTCTGACGTGAAATCGTAAGTGTGAGGTTAAGTATTCTTGACGCGTGCACATCTTGCCTGTCACCCACATTGTTGCTGTTTGTCTGAAAGTGATGAAAATAGGTGAATTCACTGAAAGTGATACGTTTATCGTTGTAAACTTTCATATTCGCAGCGTAACTTCATAGTTCAGTTCACTTTGTTTCCTACATGAACTCTGACGGAACTGATCGCGAATCCCAAGCTTCCAGATGCTTACTGTAAAGTATCCACCACCTCGCTACAGGTTGTCAGGTCTGGCATCAGATTCGGTCTGTAGTTTAGATTTTGGGCCGTTAAAATAGTTGAGTGATAAGGGCTTACTGGTCTATACGTTCACTGTGCAAAGAGTTTCTTCTCTGATCTTTGGTACTAATGTTGGAATTGAAACTATATAATATGTGCCAGTATTACGAAGAACAGTCGCTTGAGAACGCTAATACCTGAATCCCGCAACGTCGGATGTGTCTATTTAAAATGTACCTGAAGAAATGGGCAATACCCAACACAACGCTATAAATATTTAGAAGGGAATTAGCTTTAGATTTCTCACGCGCTGTCGCAGTATTGCGTGACGGATTATCGTCTGCTTCTCTGCGATTCCAGATTATTGGCAATGTTTGTAAACTCAAACTTTATATGTAATTAACCTGTGATTAAATACTTGTTTTACAAAATGTTAACGCTATAGTATCAGAAGGGAAACACAACATAAAAGAATTTCACACTGTTCATTCCGTGTATTGTGAATTGATTTACAGACTCCATCAGCATCAAGAAATGCGCAGTTCTATCGATTGTGTATTTTATTATTAATTTGCTACTACACATTTCGGCGCAATCGTCATTCTCAGGGAACTTACACAAATATTGTTAAAACGTTAAGTGATGTAATAGTTTTGCAATAAACATAGATATCAATGTGCATGCTTGCAGGGCAAGGAACCGTTTAGAAAGGAGGCAATATATAATCAACAACAAACTATGCCTTCATGTTTTATAACAATTTAATTGCTGTATGTTTTAACTAAAACTTGCACATCAGATATGTATGATTATTTAAAACAGTTTTATTTCTGTCCGTTTTAACGATATTAGTACATAAATGTACAAAGATGTGTCAGTCAAACACAACAAAACTTTATTATGTTTATTGTATTATGTTTCGAATCTTATAGAATCATCTTCAGGCCCTTCTAAGATACAGATCCTTACTTAGCAATGTTTAAAATGCGCTGTAAGTAAGGATCTGTATCTTAGAAGGGCCTGAAGATGATTCTACAAGAATCGAAACATGTTGCCCTAATACAATAATAAGCATAATAAAGTTTTGTTGTACTTGACTGATACATCATTGTATATTTATATATGTGTTAAATACTTCTGGGTGGCAAACATTAAGTTTAACGATATTAATGTAAGATCCCTTAAGATGGCAGTTGCGCTGGGACATGTAGGAGCAAATTGGTAGAACAATACATAAAATATAGAATTGTACGTTTGTTGGTGCTGATGGAGTTTGTAAATCACAACACAAAGAGTTTTAATATATGACATTAAACAAGGCCTCTGCTTGTGAGTTGAACGACATTTAGTAGCATTAATTCCAACCCTCGGAACTGTCGAAAGCTAAGAGAACCAGTATGATGAATGGAGCAGCCAGTAACCAGTACATCCTCCCGTTTGGTCAGGCTGTGGAGAGCAATGTTTCACTAAGGTACTGATGCCCCTCTGTTATTATGCAACTATGCAACATAAACCAACGAAATGCACACATTTCAAATTAAAACTTTAATGCAAATATTCAATTTTGGACGTCTTCTACATGTTTCGAACCTCTTGGGTTCATCATCAGAAAGACAACTGTTAACGCAGTTTTTGTATGATATGTTTACAACTGTCTTCCTGAGGATGAACTACTGAGATTCGAAACAAGTAAAAGACGTCAAAAATTGAAAAATTGAAGAAAGTAATAATTTTAAAAGTGTACATTTCTTTGGTTAATGCTGCATAATTACCTCAAAGTGCAGAGTACAAAAAAACTTTAAAAAACCCTCAGGGTTTATAATGATTTTTTTCCGTAAGGTTCTGCGACACAGAAATAAGAGTGATTTCCCTTGCTGGCTCTAAGATCTACACCTATTTGTAGGGACTATAAACAATTTTACCTTTTGCCCAAAAACTCGAATCATTCCAGTTTTTAATGCATACGTAGATCGGGACGGTATGGTAATTTAAAGAGAGCGAACTTCTCAAATTAATAGTATAACGTTGACTCCAAATCCAAAAGCAACCGTTTTGCGTAGCTCTACACTTTAGCGTTACGTGCATTGAATTTGGGCAAAATTATTATGTATATTCACTTTTGAATTTTTATTTTGGTGTTATTGTAGTTTTTTTGTCGAGTGTAATTTAAGAGTATGGTGAACAGACGTTATGCTGATTTCAGTAACGCTCTTCGTTCTGAGTGCCCTAAGGTTTCAGGTACGTTCATCTGTCTCGAATGGAAATAATAACAGATAACAGCACCTGTGAGCGTTACTGATTTTCGACTGTAATTTTTGAAATCAGCTCTAGCCATTTAGTCAGAAACGGCCTGTTTAGTGGGCGTTGTGGTAAGAGAGAAATTAATTGTTATGCTGTCTTGTATTTCAAATATTAAAAAAGTCAAATATTTAATGATCTCAGTACCTGTAGCGTATGCATTAGCTGCAGTCAAGAAATGCATACCACGTGTCAGAACCCTTTTTTTCAGTTACAATGACTGATCTGTCGTGTGTTGTATGGCCCACACATTTCCTACGCGATTCAGAGACACAAAGTTTTGGCTGACTGACTGACTAAAATAAGATGTCGCAGTGTGATGGTAAGTGCGCTACTAATCGGGAGGTTCCAGGTTTAAATTTTGATGCATTTCCTGTATTTCACGGAAAGTGTGGGTATTTTGCCTAAAGTCTTCGTGGCTGTCCTCGGCCCTGCCAGTATGCATACCGGAATAATAAGATGAATGCAGATTTATTACACCTCTTTCGCAGTTTATGCTCCTATAACCTGTGCTGTTGAAAAACTGATTTTAAAAGACTAGGAAATAAAGACTTGCGGTATTACGATAATGTGCCTAACTTGTATGAGCCTGCGTAGCTGACTGCAATCTAGACCAGCGTTTCTCAAATTGGGGTCCACGAGTTGGACCGATTTTACACCGTACAACATAAAGTTATCATTTCTTCTTTTTTTGCCTGTACTTAGTACTATTGCCACTACTTCTATAAAAATTATTTTTACTGCTATAGGCGTAACTGGGTGGGGGGAGGGGAGGGGGGATGCTTCACAAATAATTTTTTTTTTCTTGTGAGTTGTAGAGTGGAAAATAGAAACTTTAGAGTGAGAGTGTAGGAAGGAGTGTTTGTATACTAGGGACTGGCTCAAAACGGTCTTCCTCCTCGTTCAAACTTGACTCTGTAAACTAAAGTTCCAAATGCCCGTAGTCGATTTTGCCCCCCCCCCTTTCCCCCCACAGCGTTATTAGCCAAGTTAAGCGTATGGTTTTGTAATAATTGTTTGCATTTATTTATTGAAGTCTTTTGTTGTTTTAGTTTATTTTTATTTGTAAACAGTCCTTATTTAAAATTTGGCATAAAATTTTTCCTAAGGTATTCACCGGTTTAGAGAAATTTTGGTAGGGGTTCCGCAGACTTAATGACTTGTAAGGGGGTCGCTCTACAAAAAAAATCGAGGAACGCTGGTGTTTCGATTCCTTATAAGACAGGCATTACGTGCAGACCAGCTGCGAGGCATAGTCTTGTGTCCGGTAGGTATCAGAATGTCGGACGGAACGTGAAGCTTGCTGCTTGCCTCCACGTAACACCGAGGTTAAGACATCTCGATGTACTTTTAGGTACAGGAGGAATTTTGTCTGCAGTAAGCTGAATAATGACGAGTAGCCATAGAATATAGGGAGGTGAGGTAGTATTGACCAATTGATACAAAATGATATCGATGACAAGTACTCGATATCGATGCGTATAGATCGTAGACTTATATCTCGTAATGTATTGGTAATATAAATCCTTTTATTTTTTCGAAAATACTGACAAAGCCCAACTCCGTCTACTGTAGAAGATTTGTAAAGACATTTCAAATGTTATGTGCATGAAAAGAATAGAGGCCTGTATGTGACTGTATCACACTGATATTGCTAACTGACCACATCGTCTATGGTGTGAATCTGGGACCGCTCGCTTGCTGGGATTGCGGGTTCGAATCCCGCCGGAAGCATGGCATGTCTGTTGTGATTGTTGTGTGTTGTCATGTAGAGGTCTCTGCGTTGGGCTGATCACTCGTCCAGAGGAGACCTACCGACTGTGGTGTGTCTGAATGTGATCGTGAATCCTCGATAATGAGGAGGATCTGGCCCACTGGGAACTGTGGCGCCGTGGGGGGTTGGGATCTGAATTAGGTACGTACTTAGACGACGGTGAAGATTCCAGACCGATACGATTCCACGTCGATATAAACGTCTTCGTTATCGATACTGAATTTCATATCTGTTAACGATCCTGAAAGGAAGGCGAAATGCTGGACTGTCCAGTTGAATCGTATCACTTTGCACGTGCCTTGTGTTGTGGTCTGACATATCTTACGAAATTTATAATATGGAGGGAATTTTGGTTCTCCACGTGTTGTGAAGTTAATGGTCACACAGTTTGTGCATAAAATATTTAGCCCTGTCGTCGCGAATCGTCTGCGAAATTGGCGCGGGTGATCCTTAGACTTGGAAAGTGTACTTTAGTATCAGTATTTGCAGAGGTGTCTGTGATGTAACAAGGAGTAAGAATATAAGATTCAGAATGAACGTGTACACCCATAGCTGAAAACATGACACCATTCATTTCACATACCTTGTGTCTTATTCTTTTTTTCGTGTGGAAACAGAAACGTTTTGTTGGTGGACAGTAGTGACTAACATTGGCGCAGGCACAGTAGCACCAGTCTTATTTCGGCCACGAACCGGGTCGACGCTTCAGGTTTGGTCGTAAGTGCAGATAAGACCATACAACAGGCGATATACTTCCTGACTGTGGACATTGTCCAACATAACGTCGATTTAATTACTTAACAATTGCAACTAAACGTTATCCAATTACTATCCACCTAGGATAAAAATATTAACTCCATTTATGTATTAAATAATGTGTCAGCTGTCTTCTAATTAGTTGTTTCGTGGGTTAATTTTGAAAGCACCCTCACTAAAGTACCTTGAATATACGACAAATAATGACAGTTTTCTTGCTACGGAAGACTTGTTTTGTTAAGGAATAGGCCTACCGTTATGCTTATTCTCAGTGAATGTTAATGTTTCACGAGGCGATTGAAGAGAAACCTCTCTAGTCGTGCGCTGTTTGCAGCATGTCTTTGAAACACTGGCTGCCACATAAATGCGCGTGTGTAGGAAATAAATCACAGTTTAACCCTCTGATATGTGATTTTATTTCGTGTCATCTAAATATTAAAAAATAATCAATTTTACACACATGTCTCAGGTACTTGAAATTTACTTTCTTCTTCTCATGAGCAAGTTACGCAGCTGTACTTCAGGTGTTTTGAAAATTTTTGAAGTAGGAACCCCCTCCTATAACAAGGAGTAACGTGGCATTATGTTCCAAAACTTTGGAAGGTCTGATTGCGTAAAACGGATGTGAGAAAGTATACATTATATGTTTTTCACCATTCCGTTAATTAAGTTTTTGTTATTAATGTCCGTGATCAATGTGCATAACGGAGTACCCGTCAACAGGTGCTCACACATGAGAAGTTCAGGTCAACAATCCGGCACAGAATCTGGTTAAATGAAACTGTGTTAGCAAGGGAAGAGTTCCCGGTGAGGACATGGCATTGTGTGTTTGACCTTCCCACGACTGTGCTCTCGGATCTGATTCATCACCCCAGAAGGCTTCTGTTAACACGTGTACACTCTGTGCTGTCGTTTCCTGCTTTTCCAGAGGCTCTGCATTTGCTAAGATCGCTTACAATGGCATTCATAACACATGTAACTGATACAGCACCGTTAAAATAACCTTTTCGTTTTTTTTTCAGTTCCATCATAATTCAGGCACTCCATTCGTCCTTTTATCAGTCACCATGTTCGTTCTTGAAGTACTGACTCAGTCACTCTGTCAGTTCAGTTAATCATTTGCGTAATTAGTTAATCAGCCGCTCGATCAGAAATTACTTCAGTAAGTCGACTGACTGGTATTCAGTACTGGCGCATTTAAATTGTTAGGTCAAAGTACAGGTAACATCGTCCCTGTGGACGCATGGATGTGTATGGTGGGCGTGAAGGACACAGATGTAGGTGAGTGTTCAAGTTCACACCCCAGTCTCTGCTCCCCTTTGAATAGGAGACTGTGTGGGCCCCAGAGTCGTTCTTGTCCTTTTGGGGAACAGATTATTCTTTTGACCCTGTCGGACAAATGGTCAGTTGACTGCATACTTAGTCATGTAATCGGCTGTTCATCGGACATGGAGTGTGTCTGTATAAACTAAGTTTTGAATAAACTAATCGTCCAACAGTACAGGCGCTGCTCACAATGCTAGCCGCGGACAGACAAGTAAAGGAACGCAGTTCGCTAGCCGTGGGCTTCTCTGTAAGACTTCCCCAGAAGTAGACTTCGTCACATGAAGGCAGAATTCACGGTTTTGACATCTCTCGGTGGGGTATTTAGTCCACCGGCTGCTGCTAGAACCTGGTGGTTTAAGCCACCTGATCAGGAAGTGTTGAAACACTTCATAAACCTTGAGGAATTTATATGAGGTACACGAAAAAATAACTGGAACAAATCCTACTATTAAAAAGGGGCAATAATAATGAACTGTTGAAATCATGATATATAAGTTGCACCGAGTATAAAGTGCTCTTGTTTTGAATAGGTTTATAGCCAGTGAATAGGCCTACTGGTGAGCAAACGTTTTAAGCCTTTGAAATATAAAGTCAATATCAAATGTACGTAAACATTTAGTTCGTACCTTGCAGAGAACAAATTACCGGGCCGAATTTTGTCTACTGGCTTTTGGTGAATGTAAGATGCAAGTTAAAAATTGTTTGCCGTAGAGCGCTCGTTATTTAAAAACCTTACTAGGTAGTTCCTTAATTTGTCAAAGAAGTAACTCTAGCGATTAAGTAACAAACTGGCGAGCTCGCTGTGTAACATACTGAATGATATAATAAGCAACTTGTTACTTAAAATTAGGCATTAACAACTAGATGCCTGAATTAACATCTAAGGTGCTAACTAGCTGGCTGATCAACTATCTGTGTAGGTAAATAATTGTGGAGCTTGAAACATAACAACGTGTCTAAGTTATGTACTAAATATGTGACGAAATAGCAGGGGAGATTAATAGGTAACTCAACTTTCTAGGTGACTAATTGGTTAGGTAATCAATTAATTAAGAATACAAGTAACGGATCATTTAACCGGTTCTCCAGTAGCGGAACATGATGTTTTGAAACCGGTAACATCAAGGCCACATTTGGACATGATTATGAGCCAGTTGAATCCACCTCCATCCTTCATCCTAGATACATCGTGATTCTATCGTTCTGTTTCTTTGGTCTACCATTTTTAAAGACGTTTCGCCAACAATATTATGTGCCCAATCATGTCTCACCAGTTCTACCGCATATTAGTCGCTTTTCGCAAAATTTCGAAAAGCTTCATCATGTCTGTAAGTACTTCCTTTCGTCCGCATGCAACTTGTTTCCCACTGGACAGATTTTCATGAAATTTGGTATCTGAGGAATTTTTTAAAAAAATCTGTCGAAATAGTTCAAGTTTTATTAAAACGAGACAAAAATAACAGGTTTTTCTTGTGAAGGCCTGTGTACATATATAATAATAAACTGCTGAATTCTTTTTAGTATGAGAAACATTTCAGACGGAATTTTTAGAGAAAATCAAAACACACAGCTTATGTTCAGTAAATATTTTCTGAAAATCGTGCCATTTGTAAGGTAGTTTTGGTGAAATATGGTAGATCTGAACAGGCGACATATGTCAATATAAAACGGCGCAGAAAAGATGCATTTTGCATGACGAATAACGAAGGCAGGAATACACACACACACACACATAATGTTTAATATTATCGCTTGTCCACGACAACGATGGTTACGCGAACGTACGTCACTGTTACGTTACACGTACTTTGCCTGTGTTGTTCGACCTGCAGCAACTTCCTGTTCTTCCCTATTTGTGTGACTCATCAAGCTGCTCGTTACGCTATTTCGGAAACTACGCAGCTGCTAAACCTTTAGCAGGCACTTCAAAATGAAACATCGGTTTAAAGTGAAGAATGCCGTTCTGAAGACAGTAACTTTGAACACCACCGTCTTCTGACATGTAACACCTTCAGTCTGGTACATATGTAGGCTACAACAGATCAGTCCCAGAATTCAGTATGTGATTTCTCGTTGGTTTCGCAGTTTACTGATGACAGTAATCTTTGTTACCAATAAAAATTAAAGCTATTTGCAACTAGAAAAGGGACTAAGAAAATTATTGTTTCTGTGTCTTGATGTTCAGCCTTTTTTTGAAAGCAGACGGAATAACCATGGAAATACATTCTGATGTTTATGGTCTCCAGGCCGCGACTGTTGGCTGCTGGAAAATTAATGGGAATGTGATGTTGCTGTATCGCCAGCGTAGCATTTGCATGCTTCTTAAGGTAGTTTAAATAAAAGCAAACTGGCGGTGTGTTTTTTAACCTTATGATTTTTCTCTTAGTTTCATCAAGTCCTAGTGTAACGGTGAAACTATTCGTACCAGTTGCTGCGTTACGAGCATGTTAAACAGATTACCTTGCTGCTATCGTATGCGCCATGTTTGCTCAACACTTGTCTCACAAGTGCTCAGTGCCAGTTTGCTTCAGGAAAGAACAGTATTTGCATTTTTAACTTAGACTACATATTCTTCTCTCACTCTCACACTGATCAGGTTAGTACAGCCTTAACATGTTTCTGTCCGAGGTCACCGTTCTTCTGATATGTGGCGTTGCGTCTCTGGAAGATTGGTACCCCGACGTTTCGAGATAACTTACTCCTTTCATCTTCAGGGGTCGGAGTGTCCACTCCTCTGCATTGTATGTTTTACACTTCTTGTTGAAATATAAACTGTGCATATTATATCTTGTCAGTGAAGATAAAGTGTGGGCTGGGTGATTGGAGTTTTATTCCCACCAGGTATTGTTTCGTTGGTTGTAAGGCCAGCCTAGCTATCATCCACTGTGTTGTAAGGAGATCGAGCTGATTTATGTAGCGACGGATATCGTAGATTTTGTATGAGAGGTACTCAGTTCGAATATCGGCCAGTTTGAAGGCTGCAACGGTGAAGGTTTTTCTCGGGTTTCTTCAGGGGAAATCCAAAATATTTCCTTGAAATAGACAAACACCACCACCACCACGACCACCACCACCACCACCACCACCACCACCACCACCTCCTCCTCCTCCTCCTCCTCCTCCTCCTCCTCCTTTCCAAATCATTACATTTTGAACATAACTAAAATTAACGTAAATGTCACTTACATTACAAAAGATTGTCTTCTCCTTTCCCTCTCTTGTTCATTACTTCGTACATGCAAATTTATTGACATTCATGGCAGTTCATTTCCACCCAGCAGCACATTTGCTAGTGCTCGGATTTGTTCTCCGTCCCATTCTGGCCCACGCTGTGGCCGTGTAAGATAGATGTGAAGGCACGCACACGATCCAGTAGGATTACAAATACGCGCCACTAGTTTTACAAAAAAAAAAATACCAAAATAATCTGAAAACCACTTTTTATCATGAATCCAATCCCCCCTCCCCTCCCCCAGCAGGCCTTTCCTTCACTAATTTTTTCCTTCCATCATATAAATAATAACAGCCCTCGCTTCCTCGCATCTCTCCTTTATGCATTATAATGTGGTCTCTTAGAACAACAGCTGAGGCAGTTGGTATGATCTCAGAATGACGTGCGGCTCCTAACTGCAATTATGTGGCTACTTAATGATACAGTGTTCCAATCAGGGAACAGGCTGAGGGGAAGACCCAAGAAAAGCAACACAAGGTATCAGTACTGTTCCTTCTACCAGTCTTACGTCCTCGTTTCCCCCCCCCCCTTCCCCCCCCCCCCCCCCCCCCCGTTACCCATTTTGTTTTTCCCACCACCAAACAAAATTGGGGTTTGCCTTTTTTGTTCTAAGGTTTTCAAAAAATTTGGGACCATTTACCCGAGAAACCCCCAGCCTAA
>Ga0123352_10008598_pt1 | contig 15896 bp, 7 predicted proteins | sample TergutLab28metaG_FD_89700 | JGI IMG/M metagenome (GOLD analysis project Ga0123352, IMG submission 89700) | Labiotermes labralis P1 segment gut microbial communities from Petit-Saut dam, French Guiana - Lab288 P1 | ecosystem: Host-associated > Arthropoda: Insects > Digestive system > Gut ... | reverse complement strand
TATTAAAAAAAAAAATTCCCAAACTAAAAAAAATTTTTCTCAACCCCTTTTGATTTTTAACTTTAAACAAAATTCCTTTAATTATTTTCCCCCCCCCCCCCCCAAGGTATACACATATTATCGTACGCCTTTTGAAAACTCTTACTTAAATGTTGCTAGTTTTCCTCACAGATTTTCGTATTGTTTGAAATTAAATTTGTAAGTGTGTACACAGTTAACATTTGCTAAGTTAGGATGGCCTATAAGGTTATAATATTCTTAGCACTTTCGGTAAAAATAAACCATTTTTATTGCGAAATGAAATATAGAATCTACAGAGAAATTGTAAACACACACACGCGCGCGCGCGCGCGCGCGCACGCACACTTATGCGTGGAGCGTGATAATTTAATTTCCTCAAAAGTAGGCCGAAAACTACGTGGAATTAAATTGTATCAACAGCAGAGACTAGAGTACAAAATAATAAAAACACTTGAATGAATATAATTTTATATTGCTGTCGCAGGCAGTTTTAACAAATTTCGTTTTGTAATCTTGGATAATGTCCTTATTTCCTGTTCCAGTTCAGTATATTTCGCATTGTAAAATAACATTCCCCACAACAGTAGCTCGCTATTCTGGGTTGGCCTTCAGATACTCAACCGGGTAGTGGCTCAGCGACCTGTGTGCAGCCCGGCTAACTCCCCGGTAGTGCATAAACACGTCGTTAGAAGTAACGGACTCTTTGTAGTGGGACCTTTGATCTGCGCAGACCACCGGGGCAGCCTTTGTAATTCCTCTCTGCGTTTTGTGTATGGAAAGAAAGGGCGAACTCATTCCCTGAATGGAACCAGATTCGTGTGGAGGCCATTAGCATGCGCTATACTGCAGAATCCGGAATGGGTACTTTGTAAGTGCAATATGACTGACAGAATATCCGTTATTTTATTACAGCATATTGAAAAATATACTACGTCACGGTGTGAAAGACAAAGTGTAATATGAAATTTAGTAACCTTTTTACTGAAGAATGTGTAGAGTGGGAAGAACCTTATTCTGTAGAATATTCTGTATTGAGAGCAGCTTTACCTGTTGATTATCAGCACGTGAATTACTGCAGAAGGCTTGTTACTTCCGACTTGTCGATAAAAGCAGATTCATATATAATTATTATGCTTAATGCAAGAAACCAGTCTTACGAATTAATACGAATGTGTTGTGCTAATTTTGGGAAATCAGAGGATCCTATGGAAGATAAGATTGATGTATTACTTACAGTCCTGCAAAATTTCAGCGGAAAATTGCTGCAGGTTTAAAAATATTTAAAAACAACAAAAGATACATTTGAGTGCATGAATGTAAGTTTATTGTACAGTAACCACCGACATGTTTCGGCCACTCATGTGGACATCTTCAGGGTGGCAAAAGCAAGAATACAGTCACAATTACAATGTGTCGGAATCAATTCAAAATTTAAAAATTCTTATACTTTGTTGCAGTTCACAGTTGAAAGAATATCTTACGGATAATTATAAAATATTGGGAAATAAAAGATTGTTGTACAGGGTTACAGTGCTGTGGATGATGTACATAGACTACACACGTACTGAATTTTGGTCCGAGTTGGTGGGCGATATATAACTGTTTGCTGTGCATTTAATATCATCTCTAACGGTTTTGGACCATACTTCAGTACACGTATCTTATATGTATGTCATCCACAGCATTATAAACATGTACAACAATCTTTTATTTTCCAATATTTTGTACTTGTCCTTAGAATAGTCTTTCAACTGTGAATTCAACCAATTTGTATAAATTTCTTAAATGTGGATAAATTCCTACACAGCGTAATTGTGACTGTAATCTTGTCTTGCCACACAGAAGATGGCCACAAGATTGGCCTAAACATGTCAGTGGTTATTATAAAATAAACTTACATTTATACCCTCAAGTGCATTAGTATTTTTGTTTAATTTTATGTATCCGACCAAAAAAGAAACATGGAACATAATAAACTGATTTCTACAGTTATTAATCTACACTTGAACATACTATACTATACTATACTCTTTTCACTGTCACCCTCTTCTTATGCGTTAGAGACCGTGAGATTATTTGAATTAAACGTCACAATAGACAGGAACTCTCTGAACTTAAAAGGAGTTCTGAGAAGACAAGTACATACTTACTAATACAGGGAATTATTATTATTTATTATTATCATCATTATTATTATTTATTAACACCCTCAAATATTTTTAAAAAGTTTTTAGAAAGTTTTCATTTTTAACTTTGATCCAGAAATTTACTAAAATGTGTTGAAGACGTACAACAACAACTCAGGTGATTTTCATTCCAAGAACGGAATCAGTCCTCTTTCAGTCTGGATCCATTATTATTAGTTGTTATTATTATTACTACTATTATTGTTGTTACTATATACAATCTGGAGATTAAGTTGCCTGCGTTTCAACGTTTCCCTACCATCACTAAGGGTAATTTACGCTGTTATTATTAACAAATTTAAAATATTTTGAAAACCTACTCAAGGTATGCAGAAAAAATGTCTCCCTTATTTTTCATTGAATTAAGTATGTTGTAGCAGCTTCAAGACATACGCCGAAAATGCGAGTATTTGTAATGTGTCTTTCAGCATTTTACACAACACGATGTAAGATTTCTTCGCAACGCAGTAACTTATTCAATAACGATCATGCTGCTTTTCATCACGACTTTCTTTTGTTTCTCGCATGGCCTAAGGTTTTGATCACGACTTCCGTTTGTTTCCTCTTTTCTTAGCAACTTAACCGCAGGGTGCCTCAATCACAATCGACCTCTATATACATAGAGTTATATCTTTTCCGGTACTGGTAATTAATTACATGGCATTAAAATGTATGTATTTTATTGTGGGCTTCTTGATGTGTTCAGTAGACATGCTAGATAAAAAGGGTATGATTTGCTATTTGGCAGTAAATGGCTCTATTAATAACAACACGACTGCTTATAGGTCAGCATTGCCTATATTCATCCCGCACATTATTATTTAATAATTTTAAACCAAATTCGGTCGAGAAATTTTCAAGGATAAAATTATATTATGTACTGATTCTCCCATTTGTTTCATGTGGAAGCGGAATTTGGACCCTTAGAAAGAAGAATAAAAAACTTGACTTCACTCGAGATAAAACGTTTCAAAAGAACAGCCCGGTACATCCCTTTTGACCACAGAAGAAATGAAGAAATTATGGAAGAGGTGAAAGTAGAATCGGTTGACGAGAAACTGAGAAGATACAAATCAAACCGGCTACAATGTGTAAAAAGAATGAACAACAACAGAATACCAAAAATAATGTTAAATTATAGAGTGAATGCGCGAATACGACTTGGAAGACTTTCGAAGATACTATTAGACGAGGCCGAAACAGGACTGTTAAGGCCTACCTCGTGACGGATGATGATGATGATGATGACCATATTTCTTAGGTAAATTTCATTTGTGAATTTTATCTGGCTGTCACAATAAGGACAAACTTAACTAGCCTATTAATTATTCTGTAATAATTTCATGATATGTTTCATGAGCAGTAAATTCGATATTTTATATTTCATTTACAAAGAGATGCAAATTCCCTTTCCAAATTTTGAAACATTACTTATGCATATATCACAAATAAAGAGTAATAAAGCCTCAAAATATCCTACCTAGGCGTACCGTTTTTAAATTTCGCTTCTCAGGTCCTCTGTTTCTTATGCACACTTGTGAAGAACAAATAGATGGTAAACTTCGATAGAAACAAATTCTTATCATTACCTGCATTTAACACTTCTGCCTAAAATAGTTCTTTATGTAACACACATATTTTAGAGACCGAATAGTATGACAGTACTGACGCTGTGATCCAATATTACCGTTATGTGGATACAAGTCTTATGTTATCTGTAATTAATTACAATAATCCGTTGTTTACAAAGTTTACTACCGCCTACATGTATTGTGATTTAAGCATCTCATAATAATTCCACCCCAATTACCGGCCACGGGCTAATAAGTGTCATGATTGCTAGACGCATAGCCTACACCCACAAAAATTCCCGGCTGCGTAATCGCAAAGACATTAAGATATATGTGTAAGATAAATATACGAATACCTCAAATACCTACATAAAAAGACAATACACACTTTGCCAAAGAACATACAAAAAAAATGTCTACCTACGAGAATATGAGCTGCTACTGTAAATCATTCCACACGAAAACTCCTACTGAAATCATTTTCTTCTGTTGATTATCAACACACAAATTATTGTAGATTAATGTTATTTCACTAACAATAAAAGTAAAGACAAAATGTTTCTCCGAAACGTCTGTAGAAACCTATGATTCTTCCTTCTATCGAGTCTAGAGAGCTATCATTCTACAGTTTCTATTTCCAGTACAAAGGTACTCGTGCCAAATTATGGAATGGAATCTGTCACGCATTTCCAGTTTTACTTTTTTTTTCACTGGCACTAAAAAAAAATCGCTAAACACTCGTATTACTATCTAAATAACCCCGAAATTCCTTCGATTTCCCCTAAAACAAAACACAATATCCTTCAAAGTTACACTCAACTGTGAAGCTTCACATTTTCCCCCCATTTGTCTTTCCATCACAGCTTGAGACCCAAAAGATGTTAATAGTTTCCGGCTGAAATTGAAGTGAATAAATAAAATAAACCAGTCACCTTATTCCACGTAGCAGAGCCTTCATGCCACAAATTAACAATCTCCGTGCTAGCCAAGAAATATCTGTTATATTGCAATGGACCGTGTTGAGAACCGCCTTAACCTGGATCCTATGCAGAGGCAGATCTATGTAGTTCAAACTATTAATATTTCCTTTCCTTCCACACCTACGTAGGTCTCCCAAGTTAAATCTTTCCTTCAAAATTACAACCCATAATCGCGTAAGCGTTTTTAATCCCTTCAAGTGTACCGAATACATACCCCAGTTTATTAATCTTAATCTTATCACGTATTTTATGGTGATTAAAACGTTAAGGTAACTCAAGTCGCATAATTTGTATCATCCACCGTTTGCTCCATTAAATCCATATTTTCTCCTTAGAAAGTTTTTCTTAAAGATATCTAATAAAAATAATACATCATGATCAGTTATGTTTTCTGGTAAATCACATTCAGTTACTTTTTAGGCAATAAACTGCAAAAAATAAATATATATATACACACAAACAACAAGCGGTAGGCGAAGCCTGGGAGACAATACTGGGAAATAAACCTTAGTCTGTTCTACGTAGAAGTGTCTTCATTGCCAGTTTTCGCTTCATCGCCGGAGATGGCTTGCTTACAGCGACATCTGGACAGGACTGGATTCAGAGACTTCGCCGATGTGCCTACTGTGCGGCGAAGCAGGAGAAATTGGCCTTGGCTACTTCCGAAGACGTCAAAGCCTGGCAGATGTCACGGACAAAGTCAATATCCGGGATAGATAGTTGAAATTATAAAAATTATATTGCACTGCAAGAAAGGAAATGGGAGACATCCCTTTATCTGAAGTAGGATAAAATGAACTTTTTAGGCAAGTAGATTAAGTTCCATGTGACGGCTTCTTTTGTGTCCCTGAAACTGCTACTTACATAATTATTATTAGTAGTATTATGGTGATTGTGATAACTATAATAGAGGATTTTAAGGAGTTTTTAAAAGAAAAGGGGTTCTAAAGAAACCTCTATATTCGCTGCCTATACAAAACAATTAGGCCGGAGTATTTTCAGCACAAAAATTTTGATTTCTATAAGTATTATTTTGTTTCCGAAGGCATTGTTATTTAGATGGCACCAAAAGGTATAAATTGATAAATATCCGTATTACGAATAAATAATAAATTTCCTCGAGTATTATTTTATCTACTCACATAAAAAAATCATGATGTGTATTGACAATAACATTTTGTAGGTTAGTTAATTTCTCTCAACGCCAAAATTATAGACATGTCTGCGTTCTTTGCTCGCCTACACAGTAAAAACAGAAACTAATTTATCTGCTGTACAAAAATTGAAGATAATTTTCAAATAAGCATTCCCTTTCATATGATTTCACAAAATGAGACTGTGAATTGGCGATGAAGATTCGGCCTACAGCAGACCACCTGGAGAATAGGTTCAGTAGGCCTGATCTTGTAAAGTGGTTAAAGTAATTTCTGTAAAGTTTACACCAGTAACTTTCCACTATTTTTATATTCTTTGGTCTTATTCGCGTCCGTACGCAAACATTTATCATTCATATTTTCATTCGTTCGTTTATATCTTTTGTGAACTTTTGTCGATGCGATTTAATATGTGGATATGGCAGTGCCGTTCGTCTGCATTAAACTCGTGGAACATGTATATACATAGGCCACTTTGTGTTACGAATATCAGTAAATGTCTTAGAATGAAACATATGACGACATGAATTAATAAACCCCAAATTTATTACAAACCAAGCCATGCGAATATGGAGTTATTTGCTTAAGTGTTCAAGCCCTAGCTTAGAGCTCATGCATAAGCCAGAATTCATTATTACAATAGTTAGATATTTAATCATTTCCTAGAGTTTATTCTGTTATGATATCTTAAGATAAATCTCATAAGATTTGTCTTATCCCTCACTAATTTGGGATGTTCAGTGACAACGTCTCTGCTTTGGCCGAAGTCATTAAGTCCCACAGCAAGACTTTGGGTTAAAGAGCACTAGGACAAGCAAAACGCAATCTCCCCTTAATAGCGCACTCAGAGAGTATACAGACACAGACACAGCACGGATAGAGTTGCGTACGGTTTAAGCACAAATTACATATTTCATCGTCAGGATGAAAGGTGATTGTGCACCGGATGACTCAACCAAAAAGAAATTCAAAAGTAAGAGATTATATTTTACTGCTGCATGAAGCTGGGGAACCAGTCTATAACTCCGGCTGCTGCTATCTGACTTTCTAAATAGGGATAAAAAGTCGATCGGCATTTCTTTTCCGAAGTTTTCAAAAAGATGAAATATGACACTGTTACATAAATTCTGCTGATCTTGTGGCTCCATCCGCAAAGTCACCAAGCCGTAAATTAATTAAACTAACAGATATTAATTCACGGCTGATACATTTCATCATGTAATGGATCAGAGGTTGCTAACCCCCAACTTGTTGCGATGGAGGCTCGCAGAATTCCATTGCAATCATAGGGATGGAAACGGTCTCTCTTTTTATGGCTGTTCGTTTATATTTAGGACGGGAGATTAAATTGCACAGCGCCAAAGGAAAAGATTTTCCTACCTTAATGTCAGTCTCAAATTACAAGGTACAAAATTTTTCTAAGAAATAAGTACCTAGAAGATGTCTTGGAAACACGAGACTAAATCTTACGAGAAGAGCATATCACTAAAAATCTACATTCGCTGAAATCAATGTGCGCTGTATTTTAAAGTAAAGTAGGCAAAGACGATATCATTGAGAAAAAGGATACAGTCCTAATGAGGTCTATCTTACTTTGTACTCTGTGCTGTGTGTTCTTAGACTGGAGCAAACACGCGTGAAGAAAATTAAAAATTTTGGCAGTACTTGGTTCGAGAAACCTAAGGGACTGGACCGTTTTAGAAAGATATGTTATGAGAGACCTATAGCAGATACTGTTTAGTTAACATTTGTGGGGCATTTTATGTTCTCTTGACCATGCATCTCTATACAATCGTGTAAATGAGACCAACTTGGTGCACAGTATTCTGCATAGCTAGCTGTCTGGTGGGCAGGATGGAATCCTGCCCACCAGACAGCTAGCTATGCAGAATAACGAAATACCAAGTGTAGCAAAATTACAGTTATTCCTCCTGATGATGGACCTGGAGAGGTCCGAAACATGTAGAGGTTATAAATAAAATAGACGAAATATACTGAGAATATTGTGTACCAAACTGGTTTCATTTACAAGATCTGTCGGGCAATTAACCCTTTAAATCGCATTATCTTCTATATGTGCCAGTGCCTTAAACTTCAGAATCTCTAAATTTACCCACAGAGCATATTTATCTTTTCCTTATAATTCTCAAAATAGACAGCTTTTTTATGCAGCATCAGCTGAGTAGTCAAGGAGTATATCTTTTGCTCTGTGAAGTAGGATGTAGAGGTTAATTATAATACACATGAGTTTTAGTTTCAAAATATTAACTCAAAAATAAATAGATGGATGGTACGTGTAGAACGTATGAGAAAAGTAAAAAAACTAAATATTTTTTCCCGTAAATGAGATAGGCTTACAACCGGAAACTCTCTCACTGATGAAAATAATGCTAAACTCGATATGTGAAACATTGGATATGAAGATGAGAACTGGGACGAACTGCGACGTATGAGTTGTAGACTTTCACAGATACCGTAACAAAACTTCGTTTTCCACAAATCCAATAAATTTTAATTTTAAACCTTCAAAAACGCAGTACAATAATAGATTTAATTACAGAATCATGTTATTCATTATTCCTACGTATAAGTCTTAGTTGAATATAAAGCCACAAATAAATCAATACGGCTTTATGAAACCAACCTCTGCAATGTCTAGCCGAATTCTAAATACTTGCTCTCACTTTAGCCAAGTTTCGGTGAGAAGAATAGTATTACTGCGTCAGTGTCAGATATTAAAGAGGCAGTGCGTGAGCTGTCCAGATACTTCCACTGAAATGAGTTTAAGAAACAGACGAAACCCCTGCGGTGTAAATGGAATAGATGGAAATAATTAAGGTATTATATATCCTAATAGGGTAATGTGGCTATCTGGGTCTGTATATTACTCAAGTTTGTACACGTAACTCTGACACGATAAAATGTTTGAGAGGAAATTAAGCTAAAAAACACAATCACTAAAAAACTCTCCACAAATTATAATGGATGGTTTGTTATTATTCATTCCTTGCCTTACTCGTACAATCAAATTCACCAACAAATGCACCTAAGAGGATTACAATCTGTACATGAATTAAAATCCTACATATTTCAGTGTCAAAGCACCATCCTCAAGCAATCTCAAATACAAAGGAATAAAAACACGGACACACTAGTTTCGGAAGACTGATGTAAATTACACGTAACGGACAGGAGACGCTGCATCTTTTATGACATAATAATTATATAATTTTCTAAGTGAATTGAAGAATTATCGGTGTAACACAAACAATTTTGTTGAGAAAGGAAAACAATAAGTTGAAATGGTACGCACAGGTAGTACGCTTGTTGGATAACAGATGGCCTAAACGAATAATGACCTGGTCACCGGAAGGAAGACGACGACGACGACGACCCGAAGTAAAGTGGGGGGAAAAGTTGAGAGGATTACGTAGAAGAGGAATTTAACATTTGATGACGCAATAAACCAGCAACTACTACTTCCTTTATTTCTTCCTTACTCCATGGAATAGAGTCCTTCTTGAGAAGCTAACCGGTTTTCAGCTAGTCAAGAAATTTCCCGCATTTTATGGAACAAGAAAGTTCATTACGACATCCACAAGTGCCCTCCATTTGTCCCTGTCCTTAGCAAAACCGACAACTATGGTGACCGAAAACCAGTAGCCGGTGGACCACTGGAAATATGATGGACAAATATGATTTTCTAATCCTTTTTCATCTCCCAGTCGCCTAAAACCTCGGCTTACTAGTTAGTAGTCCGGTTTCTTATAAGAAACAGCCCTATTTGAAATTCGTCCAGAACACCGAAATACCGATGGTTCCTGAAATCATGTACGAAACTGTTGAAACTCAGGGCGGTAAAAATGGCCATGCGTTTGCTTCCTTCCACAGAGAGCACAGTCATTTTACCAACACGTATCATTGTGAAGCTGACAAAGTGTCGAGAAAAGTAATGGGTGAAAAACTGTCAATTAAATAATTGAAAGTTTAGTGAATATTCCTTATATGTTTCACTACATTACAGCACTTTTGTCCGACTTGTACTTTGTCTTCTACAAGAATGTTGTCTAGAAGTTGAAAATGCCTGGATACTGCTTACTAATTCTTCGGTTCTTAGTACACAGTAACACTCAAACCTCAATATCTCTCCTAAAACACGAAAATTTTTCAACAATCTTACTAAAGAGTCTGCACTAGTTCAGTGTTCCTATAGTTACACTTTGAAGAATAAACTTAATTTAATTATGTTTAAAATTCCTTTTCTGACTCGGAGGAAGCACTGCATATTATTAATTAGGACCTGCTGGAGAAGAGAGATGAAGTCGCCATTAAGTATGGGCGTCATATGAACCATGGAAATAGAAGAGTACACAGAATGCAGCGTTTTTTGGTGCGTTCTCACAATTACTAAACGCAACTATTAGCTTCCTCATGTCTGTCCATCTGTCCGCATGGACCAACTCGGCGCCTACTGGCAGGATTTTCATGAACGTTGATATTTAAGTATTTTTCAAGACTGTGTCGAGAAAATTCAAGTTTCATTAAATTTGCACAAGAGTGACGGGTATTTTATATGAGGACCAGTATGTATTTTCATAAAATCTCTCGCATTTCTTCTTAAAGTGGGAAATGTTTCAGACAACAGTTGTACAGAACATCAGAACACACATTTCATGTTCCATAATTCTTCCGAAAATCGTGCCCTTTAGGAGATAATGTGGAAAAATGTTGTACAGCCGTGCAGGCTACACATGACAATATAACATGGCGCATGCGCATTACATGTTGGCTAAATAAGGCTACAAACACTCACTCATAACATGTAATAATTATTGCTTTTCCACTGTAACAGTGGTTGAATGAACGCGTCTCACTGTTACGTCAAACGTACATTGCCTGACATATTTACTGTTAAATGTGGTGGTAAAATAGTGGCTTTGATGGAAGGCATCACCATGTGCTAAGAATATACTAAAACATTAATTAATATACGTCAGCGCAAATATATTATTATACAAGGCTACATGTTTCGACCTTTTAAACGGTCATCTTCAGGCCTTCTAACAGATTGAGTCAACAGATGCTGTGTACATGTTGGGATCCCAATATATTTACATCGCTAAAATCAGGCAGCCAACTGACCTGCCTGGTTTTATGTATTTTATCGATGTAAACATATTGGGATCCCAACAGGTACACAGCATCTGTTGACTCAATCTGTTAGAAGGTCTGAAGATGACCGTTTAAAAGGTCGAAACATGTAGCCTCGTATAATAAAATAGTTGTGGTGACGTATATTAATTAATGTTTTAGTATATTATTTTAAAATAGTAGCTGCCAAATTAAAAAAAAAAACATAAAATTTTGTGATTCGGGTGCGCAGTGACGCACCTGGCTGCCCCAGGTTACATTTTCCACTTTCTTATTTTTCCTGCATTCCTGGATCCCATTATCTGACTTTGTGCAAATGTTGCACAGCAGTGTTATATTCACTGGTGTTTACTGTTTCGCATTTGCTTGTTCCGCAAACTCTTTCTAAAGTTGGGCTACTACAAGAGGTTATAAATGCATTCTGTTTCTTCGGAGTGGTCACAAACCCTGTGGAAGGGCGACTGCTAGTTTCATCACGTCTATCTGTCCGGCTGTGTCCAGGCTTTTCCGTCCTCCCGCCAAGAACAATTTTACTCCCACCATAAAGAATTTAATAAAATCTAAGAACTTGGACATTCAATAAAATTAGTTTACGTTTTGGTTAAACTCAGGATAAAATAGCACATTTTCTTCATATAAACCTGGGTACATTCATGATATTATTACTTAGGCCACTAAAGCCATCATTATTTTTATGGATACCTTGTTGACGAAGCTTATCAATGTTCGTATGGTTGCTATGGTTACATCTTTACAAGAGATATCGTGGTTAACAAGGTTACAGTCTTCGTATTGTTGCTATGGTTACATTTGCTACAAGTTTTGTACTGGTTACCATGGTGACCAGTATTCATGTGGTTGCTATGGCTACCTTTGTTACAATATTTGTCTTGGTTACCAAGATAACAAATGTTCGTATGTTTGCTATGGTTACATTTTTTTATAATTGTCACCTTGGTTACCAAGGTTACCAATGATCCTACTGCTGTGATTACATTCGTTATAATGTTTATTTTGGGCACCATGATTACCAGGGTTCAAGAGGTTCCTATGGTTACGTTTGTTACAATATTTACCTTGATTACCAAGATTAGATGTGTTTCTATGGTTTCTATGCTTACATTTGGTTACCAAGGTTACCCGTGATCCTGTTGTTGCTATGGTAATGCGAATCGCCATAGGTTCTGAGCTCTGAGGACGTCTTACAACGTACTAATGTTGCTGACGGGCAAACCGCTTGAGTGTGTGCTTAGAATGAATGCCAAGATTTTTTGCGGGGTTGTGTGTGTTTGGTTGTCAAATAGGATGTCTGTGCAAACAATAGCAATGCGTTGTTTGATATTTCCCCTCGTAGAACATCCCATAACGTACAGACCTATACTTCACGCGAGATTTGATACACTAACAGTGTCACTGTTGGAAAATCTGTTCCTTTGTAGTGTTACATAGTCTACGTTGGTAAGTAGTTACCGAAATTTAGGAGCCTCCCAGCGCATTTATCTTAAATCCGAAGCAGTCCTGCACTGCTATGAGGAAGGAACTACAATTTTTCGAAATGTCGGCGACTACTTACCCACCTGAATCGCGTAATATCAGAGAAGAATGTACTCTTCAATCGACTGGTCCATCGCGACTGCAGGACACAATCGCCGTGCTTCTGCGGCAACTTCTCCAGCAAGGTAGTCGTGCGTGTAAACACACATCTCTGGCAGGCGCTACATTACAACGAATTCAAAAGCGTGTTTGGCGAGTCTTGAAGATGGAGGGCATTATTTTTTCGTGAACAAAGAACCTCTTGTCTAACCTCATGCTTTTAAAATTAGAAGCAACTCCAGAAATTAAACATTTATCAATTATAATAATTTGTAGCATTGCGTTCTTTTGTACGTAGTTAAGGAAAGAAATATACTTCCTAAATTCGCTGCAGGGCCCAAATATTTTATTGGCTTATTCCATTAATGTTACTGATACAGAATCCCTCGCTTGTCCACGTGATTAATCTCTTCAGTTGGAAATACAACAAGTAACTAAATCAAAGTATTATGCCAAAGTCAGATTTAATTTCATATTCAATTTTGGCAATTTCAAAGACTATAGTATCGACTTATGCTGCTTAAGACATAACATATTCAGTCAGGAGAAAGATATCATGCTTGGAATATAAAATGGCACATCAACTGCCATAACAACAATGTGGTTCTTGTAAATCATCCACTTGTTCGTCATATATATATATATATATATATATATATATCCAAAGCAAAATATTCAGTTACTAAAAATTGTGACTCACGTTTAACACCAAGTTTTTCGTCATGTAACACACTAAACAGAACATTCAACTTCATACTGCTTCGACTCAAATATTTTCTTGATGGCTTTGGTTCCACGAAATTTTCCATATTTATGTGCATTCCCCAAATGACGCCGTATAAATCTGAGCTGTTAAAAGTATTTTAAGAACTTATTCTTATTCTAATATCGACAGGAAACTCATTTACATTTATTATTGTTGTACCAATCTAGGTTTTGAAATATCCTCGCATAATTTAATGTTGCAGTATATTTTCACTGTTACTAAGCTATTTTACGTGAAAGTCTGGTGCCTTAATATAATTCATGTTTACTTGTAAACAAAATTATTCATTGTGTAGCCGGAATAATTCTGCATCATTTAAGATGGCATTCATATTTTCCAAAACCAAATTAACATCATCGTAATAAGTATCTGATTTCGTTGCTACTTCAAACCAGATAACATTAAAATAAAAAATGCATTTATCATTACATCATATTGTTAAAATCATGACTCTGTTGTCACAACCTTTTGACAGCCCAATGATATGAAAACAGCTTTAAAGCAAGTGGGTTGCACCCTCTAAGTAAAATCCGTACTAAATTATGGTCACGTTTTCCTTTGTTTCAGAATGAAATTTAGACCTAGAATGATAAAATAAAGGATAATCATGTGTTGAGAAAAACATTCGTAATTACTCTGAACTAAGTTAGTTGTGTCTGATTTCGTGGCTATCAAAGTAGGTAAGCTTACATTGTGAACATTTTATGGGCATCTACGGAAGTTCTGACGTTTAACTTGAAAAATTTGGAATCTCAATAGTAATCAAGGCTGAATTATCTGGGGTTCATTTTTTTGCATGGTGCTGCGGCAAAACGCGGGTCATGACCTCCTGAATGTTAAGACTTTTATATCACACACAACGACATACCACAGTCGATATGACTCCTTTGGACGCCTGATCAGCTCATCGCACTGGCCTCTACCTGACAAAACACGCAACAAATATTCATGCTCCCGCCGGAATTCGAACCCACCATCTCAAGAAGTGAGAGGCCGCAGACCTACGCCATAGACCACGCGGCCAATGGTATCGGCTTGGGAGCCCCATTAAGATCAAAACTTATGAAGAGCAATCAGGTTCATATTTTGGACGAACCATGGACTAGCGTTGTATAAACAAATCAACGGAAGGCACTAAATATTTAACAAAATGTACTCTGAAAATAAAAGTCATTAAGTGTTTTAGGATGCTTATACACCTGGACTCACATAATTGAAACAAGGGTTCAAATAAAATTTAGAGACATGGCTTAAATTTTCCTTTTCCTCTTATGTGTCTTATTGTGCTTAAAATGGCCTTAAAATATGCTTATCACCCGCTTGGTAGTACTAAAAAATTCTTACACTATGTAAAGGTTCAGAATTAATTCTGCATTGGAGCAGGACAAATGGTCTACGAGTACTCTGTGGCAGCTGAAAGGGAAACAATTTAATTACTCTGTTCTTAATTAAGGCAGCCGTTAGGACGTATGTTTTTTAATAAATAAAGAAATTTGATGCAAAGTCTTGATATTTTCTAAAAAACAATAGCAATTCAGTAAAAAGAGACAGACTTTAGTATTTTTGCTTTCATGCGGTCCAATAGCATTTGAACGAAGGGAAACTGCAAATTACCTGCTGAAATAGCAGACAGTAGCTACAAATAATAGCATTGCAGTAAAGTTTTATTACTGTGAAAGCAGGTTCTGTTTCTCCTGCGCAATACGTTTTCCAATGGTTGTTCTCTTTGCTAAATAAATGTTTCAATTATGCTAGGTTTTATTTTACCGCGACCGCGTAAAATGTTAGTGACAGTTAAACACTCGCAGAAATTTACTGCGCTGTTTTTTAAACTGTAAACGCAACGTCAGGTACAAAAATACTGATTTGATTAGAGGTTCGAAAGACTGCTTTCAACTGGTCGAAAACGTTAGGTACAGAAACGTGCAATTGTGAACTGAAATGGAAGGTACCAAAAGTATTCTACAGATTTTGCATAATTAAAAGTCAATTTATTGCGAAGCTCAGCACAATTCACACTGCCAGAATAAGAGCTTCTTTTAATTCATTACATTTTCACTATATTTAAAATATTTCAAATACATTTGTAGATCTTAATGGGATCCGTAATTTATGATTGGCATTTTTCCTTCCAAAATAAGACCTGCCGTAAAAACATCCGCTTCAGTTTTCTAGTAATTTGGTTTCTTCAACATATTCGGAAAATACGAAAATTTATAAATTCACCGGACGACTCCGATCTAATATAAGTCAGACGTCAAATGTGTATCGCAAAAGACACTGTATTATTATTATTATTATTACTTAACCTAATATTTCATATAATAATATTTATTTAACTGCAATTGGGGTTTCACCCGGTGGCAGTCGTTTTTAACACATATACAAGAACTTGAAGCTGTGCTACTAAATTTACATCGGGAGGGATACATGAGAAGCATGTAGTGGCAACTTGGACTTGGGAACCATCTCAG
>Ga0123352_10008597_pt1 | contig 15896 bp, 8 predicted proteins | sample TergutLab28metaG_FD_89700 | JGI IMG/M metagenome (GOLD analysis project Ga0123352, IMG submission 89700) | Labiotermes labralis P1 segment gut microbial communities from Petit-Saut dam, French Guiana - Lab288 P1 | ecosystem: Host-associated > Arthropoda: Insects > Digestive system > Gut ... | reverse complement strand
GTGGTATTGTGTTGTACAATGTGTTCGCGTTTCTTTTTGTTTGGTTTAATAGTAAGCGGAAAGCAGATGGGGGGGGGGGGGGGGGGGGCGTTTAGTTCATGTTTGTACAAAGCTCAAAACAAAAGCAGCTTGAACCAAATTAAATTGAACTCAGTTAACCTGAAGTAACCTATTATAATTGAATGCATTAATTGGATTTAATGTGCTGACAGGATGAAAATTTGTGCAAACAAATGACACGTACTGTAAAAACAAAAATGTGCTTGAACAACAGCACTTCTGCAACAGTATAATCTTGAAGCTGAAAAAGGCTATGTGATGTGTCTCATTTTGTGTGTATTTGTACAGTAATATTTGTATCTTCTGTCCTGCCTTAGTACCACTCTTCTGCTGCTACTGTTAAAAACAGCAACTGGTGCCTGATCTGTTGATTTCCAGTTTTAACACTGATTCATCTACCTCACTTTCTTCTGAATGACCTCACTGTTGGTCACTACATCATCAGCAGGACAGCCTGCAACCACAAGCTTCTGTACACAGGTCTTGCTACTGTAAGATGGACACAAACTGAGCTTCTGCAAGGTTTTAAAAATAAAAGGAAAAATTTATTTTCCTTCTTTCCCTTAAACATAATTTTTTTCATAATTCATTGTCAGCAGTTTCTTGTCTGTATCGCATGTTCTTGTTACCTCATACAATTAGCAACATGTGCCAGTGAGCAGCCTGCAGAGCCTGTACTGTTTCTTGCACAGATTTCACATGTTGTTGCAATACACAGTAGTGCAATGGCGAATATAAGACAGGACATCATGTGCGTGCGCGTGTGTGTGTTTGTGTGTGAAGCACAGATTTATATGTTCCTTTCATACATTGTGTTTATTTAATAGTGATGAATTTCATTCACCAAGGCACTGACAGCACAGTTCTTCTGAGTAAAGACATAAAGTGTAGACACACATACATACATACATATCTGCATCCACATATTTCACTGGTGTTTGTGTGTGTGTGTGTGTGTATGTATGTATGTATGTGTGTGTGCATGCGCATGTAAAACTGGTTTGAATTTCATTGCCCTTGTCCCTTTCCTCAACATCAGGGTTTCTCTGTTATTCCTGCTAAATTCCATGACCTTGCTGAAGTCCTAGCACCATTTTTCTAAAGGTTGTGATTGGCAGAAATTATTTTTGACTGCCTGAAAAACTAATATTTGGAAACAAAATTGTGACTTCAGAAAAATCCATTATTACACGAAAAGTGGGACTACAGGACTACTTATTGACTATACAAAATGAAAGACTGTTCATGTTGCATTTCATCTGTCAGAAATGTGTTGACCCTTGAAAGAAATGTTTTGATTTTAAAAAAGTAATTTACATTCCAGGTAGTGCACAAGCAGTTCAATTCACCAATTGGGCTCTATTCTGATCAAAACATCGCCGAGACAATCCAATCACAAACAGGGATTACACCGTAAGTTTACAGCATGCTTTGTACACAATACTGTAATGACAATAAGCAGTTTTGAAGTATGTATTGGACCCTCCATTGATTTCAGTTAGGTAATACTTGTTATTTAGAGAAATGGCGAATGAGTATTTTTAATACATCCAATTTTGGTTTGCAAAACCCTAGGAACAGTGCAAGAGTAGGAACTGCAACGCTGAATCGACCAAATCAAAGCAAAGTGAGGCAAGTAGAAAATGTAGCAAATTACAGAATATTATTTCTTTCTACTCACTGCCTTCTTGCATAAAGCTCGGTGTTGTGGGGGTAAAGCACGGTAATAGTTCAGTGTAACAATATTTCTAAATTTACTATTATAAAAGGAGGTTGCTTCAGGTGGGCCAAAGTAGAGCTGAAATTCTACACTTGCGTAGTTTGTGCCCATTTTGAAACTGATATTAAAATTGCCAGATTCATGTAATTCAGTTGATTTATGTATGTGAAAATTTTATTTCATATAATCTTATTCATATCTGTTTGTTTGTACATGGAAGACATGGATGTCTGCTTGACAGTCATAAATAGTTTTCTTAATTTTTATTTCTGAATTCAGAATTTCCATGTATTAAAATAAGTACGATGTAACATAATATAAAAAGTGATGAAGCAGGAATAACTGGTATATCTTAATTAAAACAGTATGCAATAAAACATGAAGTGTGCTACTTGCACATACATCACAATGCCTATGCAGGCAGTACTTCATATTCATTTTCAGCATCTATTTGACAGTCTTAGATAGCATAATTTATGTTTCATTGCATACTGAATCACAATATGGCTAGCCTGAAACTTGGTATTGCATTTTAATTATGTATATCAGTTTCATATTCCTGGCTTCAAAATATATTGCTTCCAAACAAGACTCGTTTTTTTACAGGATGGTCCAATTAACAAAGTAACTTCCTTTTATGATACGTTTTATTTTGTGAGTGAATCAGTGCTTCATGCAATTAATAAGAATAAACTGCCCACTGGATTATGCATGGCATCAGACTGCATGTTTTTAGTATTATATCAATTCTATATATTTAGAAAATCATGTTATAGTCTGGTGTTAATAAAACTACTTGTACAGTAACTTGGTTTTAAGACAGCTTACTAAATATGCACAAAAACTGTCAGCTGCTAAAATCTGTGTTTGTGATCATTGACAACTAATATAATGTCATGCATGACATACATGACATAGTAACTGCAATTTGCACAGTGTTGTTAACAGGGTATGTACTGCAGTGTCTAATGACATTGCAACTGACAGTAGTTCTGTACTGCTGTATGCAATGTACATTGCTGAACATTTGCTATTATGCTTTGAATGTAAGATTCTGGTGTATGTAGTTAGAGAGACTGCATCATGTATAAAAATTCAATGCTCAGTTCACTGGAGAGCTGAAGTATTTGTTTGTTATTTTTAGCAGTGTGCTTAATGTTGAGTCATTGCCAGTTGTGAAGCCAACCGTGGCTCAATTTAAAACTAGACTCTGAAAACAAAAACTGAAATTAACTGTACCCAAGTTTTTGACAGCAAAATTCATCAATGATTATAGCGGCTGGATCCAGCCAACTGAATTCAGAAGGTAACCAGTTTTGATACCATGCACAGATCACTGGAGGCTCATGTGTGGTACAGTATTCACCATGAGATGATGAGACATATGAGGATATACATCCTTGCAAAATAAAAATGTAATTCTCATTGAGTCTTTTATGTTTTCTTTATTATTCATATAATAAAATACTAAGCCTATATAAAGTTAAATTATGAATGTGACTTTGACAGTTACTTGAAATGTATCCTTATATTGATGAAATTTACTGCTGTTGTGTCACATCCCAAAAGATATGTAATCCCCACACCTATTCTGTGTGAATGTGAAATCTTGCACAACCCCTAAATTAGTTTGTAGTATACTGGCATCTTAGGTTCCTGGAAAGATCAATGTCATTGTAAGTATATCTCCCGATACATGGCCTTACAGTGAACGTCTTTGTTGTTATGGTATTTAAACAGTTACCTTTTGGGGATGCTGTTTGAAAACAGACTTAATATAAAACAGAATTATGAAGAAAATTATCTCCTTGAATTTACAAGGTACAGATTAGCATGCTTCGTACTTTACTGTGAATCATTACAAAGCAACTAACTGCATCCATCATTAAAATATTTGTACCAAAAAGTCCATATTTTATCTGACAACTATCACCCATCACTTCCTGCAAAATTTTCACTGTGTGTGGGCAGCTGTTTGCAGGGGCTGCATTTATTTAATCAACATGCTGACATGAAGTGGTTACCAATAGTTGCCAGATAAAATAATGATTGTATATTATCTACAGGTACACAAACTTTACTTTAGTTAAGGCATTTATTTTCAAAGGGTTTTGTGAAGTACAATGCTGTATACTCAAAATCAGAGTGGAGCAAAAGGAAGTGAGTCAAGCAATCAGAGTGTGAGTTGACAGCTGCCTGCCACCTGACACTGACATTATGAATGTGTCACATTCTGTTGTACTCACCATAAGCACTAAGGGCACTGTGCCCAGACACCTGCTTATATGCAGAAAGAAACAGTATTCATTTTACAAAAGGTTGTTACCATAACATGAGAGTCAAAGAGGTTTATTGTCAAGTATGTTAATAATTTAAATAAAGTACATCTTGAGGATGCCATTCTTCTGGGATATGACACTGTGTTATGGGGTAATGGAAACCTCAGGATCCAGTTACCCTGTGATGCAGTGTCATATCCCAGCAGAACCCTTTGCTATGATGCTGTCAGAAACTCAAAACTCACAAAATATTTCTTTCAGAATGAAAAAAAAAGTGTTTCTTTTGGAACTTTGTTGGTGTTCACTAATATTTTCTTCTAAAATGAAACTCGCTTAAACAAACACAATACCTGAATAAATCAAACCCAAATTTAACATAAACTAGTGGAATTCCAAGCCATTTTCAGGTATAGTACTCATGAGTGTGAAGTGAATACTGGCGCAGAATTGGTTATATGTATGATATTAAAGCATTACATTAAAATCCTGATAAAATTATTTATGGTTGTTATATATAAGATATTTCACTTTTTGAATGAAACACATACATAAAGAGACAATAGATTTTATATTAAGTAGAACATTTTCTGCATTTCTAATGGTAGTATTTTCATTGATCTTTCTTTCATGAAACAAAAAATGCAAATACAACAACAACAACAACAACAAAAACAACAACAACAAAAACAACAACGTTATGCTAAACGATACTAATTACAATTTATGGCATGCAAATTTCACTATTCTAACTAACTAATAATGTTATTTACAACATGAAACTAAACGTATTTCACGTGATTACTGGTTGCAAACTGACTTGTTCATTCTCAATTTTCCACGATTTGTAACATTTAACTGTTTCTTTAAAATCTGTCACACTCAATTTTATAACACAAAACTAATAATTAATGAATACCAATGAACGTAAGCTCCCTTGTAATTCACACTCTTATCTGAATTGCTTTTCCATTAATAATGTGACTGTCACACACACAAACTGTACTGTCTGTACACTACTGCCCACATCTTGACACCACCCAACTGTCACACACACAAACTGTACTGTCTGTACACTACTGCCCACATCTTGACACCACCCAACTGTCACACACAAACTGTACTGTCTGTACACTACTGCCCACATCTTGACACCACCCAACTGTCACACACACAAACTGTACTGTCTTGACACCACCCAACTCAAAATAACACCTTCCACCATCAAACTACACAACATCCAGCTTGAGGAAGACACTCAGCTATGACCCGGCCAAATCGGAGACTTTTAAAGCCCTCCAGGAAGCCGAACTCGGCGACACAATCCAAGAAGTGACAGCTCCAGCTCAAACTCGGGTATTTTCACCAAGTGCACAACACAAGGTAACATAACTGCCACCATCTTAGGCATGCTATCAATGAAGGAATGGGGTAAGGTTCCAAAAGACAGAGGAGAGTTCATCGAAGACAAGTTTGTAATCCATCAAGCTGGCAGTAAATGGATCGCCTCAAAGTGCAATGCATCTGCTTGTCATTCCCTGCAAAATGGTGCTCCCTCCTTCAATGAAAATATTATATCAATATTTGAAGGCAGAGAATCCTAGAAATTGACAGGAGACAGTTGGACAGTGACATAGTCAATGATACTCTGGGAATAAAGTTCTTTGAATTTAATGAATAGGCCAATATGCTGCAGGCGCTAAGGGTACTGGTGAGTATGCATGTAAGCAGAAAGAAAAACTGTAGGTTCTAAATTCATCTGAGTGAATATGGACTAATGGATGCATAGTGTTTGTTGTTCCAAGCTCGTAAAGGGCTTAAATATCCTTATTAATGACAGTTTCCCGCAGTATGACGTCCAAGTTTTATTCAACAGTATTTCAATACATACCTGATTTTGAAGGAATAATGGAAGCTCAGTAGAATGTATTAATATTTGTAATTTAAAGTATTTTTGACAGACAGCTTTTGGAATATTTTTATGCTGCATACTTTCAATCTTACATAATTTGAAAACCTTTCTGATAGTTTTTGAAAAAATATGAGACAAAAATTACAGAGTTTCATCTCAGATTATCAGATACCAGTAATAGACTCTGACCTGTACTGTAAAAAACAAACTTTCTGTTTTTATGATATTCAGCATACACCCATCAGCCTTATTCGTACAAGAGCAAAGGATATAATATTCATTTCCCTTACTGAAAGATACTGACACATTTCTGAGTTACATCCTGCAACACCCTGTAAATTGGCTGCAACATAATGGTGCAAATCTTGATATAGCAAGTACCATGCATTTCATAGAATTTCTATTATGTTTACCAACAAATGCACTTCATAAATTTGTTGGTAAACATAATAGAAATAATGGCACAAACTTTCTGAAGACTAACAAGACAGGCAATGTATGTGTAACATAACACTGAGGTGTATTCTTGCAACCATTGTTGCAGTGGAAAAGCATTAAGTATTATACATGCTGAGAAAGTGTGTGTAGCCTTAGTTATCCAGCATGCAATATGCATGCGCCATATTGTCATCTGCAGCCAGCCTTGCTGTACTTTTCCACATTATCTCATAAATGGCACAGTTCTTGAAAAAACGTTGTTGAACGCAAAATGTGTGTTTTGATTTCCTCTACAACTTTTCTCTGAACTATTTCTCATTCTAAGAAGAAATGAGCGAGATATGATCAAAAAATATCAAGTGGTCGTCATCTGAAGTACCCGCTATTCTTGACCGATTTTAATGGAACTTGAATTTTCTTGATAGTTTTTGAAAAATATTCAAATATCAAGTTTCATGAATATCCATCCATTGGAAGCCGAGTTGTTCTGTGCAGACCGATAGACAGACATGACAAAGCTTATAGTTGCTTTTCACAATTTTGAAAATGCACCTAAAAATTCAGTGTGGCTCATTTCTAGTAGCACGGCCTTAATCAGTAACACATCTTAATTCTGAATTTTTTTTCTTTTAGAGAGCACCTGGTCCCCACCCATACCAAGTAAGTAATACACACAGTTTTTTACTTTGTATATTTATTTTTCTTTGTTACATAACGTAACGTAACACCAAACTGTCTGCCAACACCAATCTCTCACAACATTTTATTTCATTGAGCAAATAAATTATTGCACCTAAACTTTTAAATGTTCCAGTACTTCTATGAAGTAACAACATCATAAATTCAATATCAAACCTTGCAAATGTTACATTCTGAGAGAGTTTTTCCGAAGCATAGAGTAGGCTTAAAACATTTATATCAAATTAACAAAAGGCAAGGTGAGAGATTGAAAGGGATTACAGAAATTTGGAAAAAGAAGTCCCACATATTAGTCCACAGGTTATGCAAAGTATTAGCTTTTATTAAGGTACACATTGGACTTAAATGGACAACAATTCAAAATTATCGTCAAGTTATATTTACCAAAAATTGCATGTTACATGTAGAGAAAAAAATTTCATTACAGGTCAATATTAAGTCATATATAAAATTTGAGATACAGCTAAATGTAATGTGGAAACAATTAAAACAGACTTTCAAAATGAACTTGCAAAAACCCTCTCTACTTTAAACACATTTAGAGGATATAACAGCAACAGAATCACATCCAAAGCTGTACAGTTCAAATTAATATAACTCACATCTCTGTGTAAATGTCTGACTTCCATTTATTCGTGTTGACTTTATATTGTGTTAAATTTACATACCATAAGAGATTCAGGCATGTTTTCAGTCCTTGGTTCTTACATTTCAGTGATTTAGTGAAAAACCCTTCTTTGCTTTATTATATTATGTGCACATGGCAGTCAAATACCGAAACATTTTCTTATGACTTACTTCAGGACATTACTAAACAGCGTTTTAAATGCTTTGCAATTAGCTGTATATGAGTGGGTAAGAGAGAGCATGGGAGCACATTTTGAGACATGTATCTGATAGCATGACCATGCAAAGAGAAGTACATACATAGGATAAGAATATTCAGTGCATAAAGACAATAAGAAAGAACATGCGACTCAGCTTCATAAATTGACAAGAAAATGAACATGGACTGACCCTGTACTGCTGTCAGCAAATAAGAAATAGCCAATAACCTGCTTAAGAACAACTTACAAATGTCATGAACATCTGTCCCTGATAGTTCATGTTATGACTCTACAGTTTCTTGATGACGAATAGATGCGCTGACATCAGCCCTAACAGGATTATAATATTACAACCTTTAGGTTAGCACTGGTACATAAAATGGACATATTTACACACAGATAGCAAACAGTAATGCAATATAACAGGCATGATCTTATGAAACATGACACATATTGTAAAAGCCTTCAAGAAAGATTAGGAATGCTGTCATGATGTCAGGTATCACAGAAGACAAGATTCTAGATGTAAAGAACAGTATATGACAGTCAATATGACTACAGATTAGATTTTGGTGGTATTATGAATTTTGATAAAAGTGAATTTGATAAATATATAGAGGAGGTGATGTCAATATGGAACACTACTAAATAAGTCAGGGTGGAGTGTACAAGAGTGTGAAATATTGAAAAGCAAAATATAAATATTAACGATATGAGATGCACATAAAATTAGATAAAAATGTGAACAGGGAAATACATTAGACAACCACCAAAACACAACTTTCACATTAGCTTAATAATCATTAGTTCTTGGAAGATATTTATACCGGAGTTTTGGCCATCCTGTCATGTCTTCCCCCTTGCAAATGAAAAAAAGAATATAACAACATGTACTGCGTGTCCGGGCTAGAGGTATACCGCTAGCCCGGACACGCATTATTTCTATCAGTTGATACAGATTCGGTCATCTAAATTATTTTCTAAAAGTAATATAAAAATAATATCATCAAACATATAGCAACTTACCGTATTACAGTCAACAGTTGAAACACCTGTATATTTTTTTATACTAGCAATTTGCATTTTATACTTTACAATATTCTGTACGCATTTTAATATTTAAACAAATGAAACTTTTCTTCATCTTAAAACCATGCATTGCACATATTGCTCATCATATTGTTGCCCTGCACTTAACTGTAATATTGCATGCTGCAAGTGAACATGCTCACACATCTTCTCATGCAAGTTGAGATAAATTATCAAGAATTATATCTGTTAGAAATTCACACAGAACAGGTATTAACTTCAGAGCAAAAATTATAATCTGTAATTATATTTCATATTCTTCTGCATTCATTTCAGAAAGTGCCAGCTGGACCCATTTATAATGTAAGTATTACCAATGACATTTCATGTACCAAACTAAAATACATTTTTTTTTTAACTTCTATAGTAACTGGAAGCTGAAATTCACTGTACATGACACAGTGAACAACTTCTGTACAAAAGGTACTGCTTCCTTTTTTACTGTTAAATGTTAAGGAGTTCATGTATATACCGAGGGATCTTTCACACAACTGACATACATGGTGTACTAGAGCAACGGATTATAACTTGTGCAGAAAAAAATGTATACTGTAATTCTAAGGATTACATCATAATGGGTTTAAATTTTAATGTTCAAATGAACTGCCTTTTTTATCACTTTGACTTGTTCATATTTACTTTGCAAATGGGAACAGTATTTATGCATTTAATTATGTTTGTTTCATTTTAACCTTCAGGTGACAGATTTAAATACCAAATGTATTAGCATGCACATTTAAATGTCCACATATAGACTGTGGCATAGCACACTATTTGCCAATTTTTAGAGACCAGCGTTTGGTTTTGTAGGATGATAAAGGTCACGGAGTCACAGTTTTGTGATTTTGCTCTTCATGTCTAGCCCTAGTCATATTTTCACACCAACAAACTATGTTACAGTATTTCTGGTTGCACACACACACCATACACACACCACACACATACACACACACATACTCACACACTCACACACACCCCCACACATACACCACACACACACACACACACACCACACCCACATACACCCACCCACACACACACACACACACACACACACACCTCACACACACACACACACATACTCATACACACACACATACTCACACACACACTTACACACACCCCCACACATGCACCACACACACACACACACATACACACACACCACACACACACACACACATACACCACACACAAACCACACCCACATACACACACACACATACACACACACACATTCAGCCATTGCAGTTCTGCAGGTACTGCTGTATCCCTTGCATGCAAATGGACACAAGTGTACATGTCAACAAAGCTTGATGCCTTCATGCACATGACATAATGTTCTGAACATTATTCATTATCATCACTGTAACATGTTTAACAAGGGAGAACTGCATTGTCATCATCTATCTAAAGAGTGCCTCAAAGTGTCATCTGTAACTTCTTGCTTTCAGACAAATTCAATTGGTCACACTGAAGAATATATTCACCAAAGTGGAAGTTTCAAACGCTTAATGAACCAAGTCCTGGGCGAATCAGAGTACTAAAGGACACACTGCAAAATCAGCCACTGCATACTACGCATATGAATGTACGATTCTTGCGTAAATGTAAAATAAGTCCTAAAAACATGCCATAAGGGAATTTTAAATGTGGTGTACAGTTGAGAAAATGTCTATATGATTTCTTTAAACCAATGTGTTCAGAAAATAAATGAAGTTATTTTATTTTATTCACAGTAGGTTAGGTACATAATCTGTGTCCTTTCTCTTGCTACTGTATCCCTAGTTACTGTGTGTCCTGTCCACGTAGTGCTGTTGCCTCTTCCTCATTGACATGAAGCAAAGAGTGCAGTCATTGAGATGTAACAATTCATGTTATATCTACAATGATAAATTCACTGAGTGTAATATCTAGTCAATAAAAGCTTTCTAAGCAAATAAGTAAATATATTGACTGTGTATGCTGATTATTAAAACCATCCGAAAAAACTAAATGTGTGTTTCAATTATTGTGTATGTTTTGAAACTATGAAGTATTTAAGAATGAATAATTACATGTGTTTTCTTTCTTAAAACAGATGAGTGCAAAAATTGTGTTTATATTAATTAACCACCTTCAACTGTATGAATGATTATTTTGATTTGTAAAAGTAGCTGTTTTGTGCATGTGCAAGCAGGGCAAACTGTAAAAATAATTTAGAAAGGAGTGTTATTTTGCATATCCAAATTGCAGCAATGTAAAATTGTCTACTATAGCAAATAACGAACTTGTTGTCTTTAATAAAGATATATTTTGTTTTCTTATCAAAGAGGATCAGAATTTCCATTAAAACATCACCCAAATAGATATATATATATATATATATGAAGCTATAACGATTCTTGTCTTATAATTATTAGTGGAATGCTGTAAGTTATGAGTTACATAACCTTCTTCTTCCAACTGGAAAACTTAACAGCATAAATAATAATAATAATAATAATAACAACAACAATTTGTGTTCTTTGATTATTTGTTTTTGTCACTTAGCAGTTACTATTCTAATGTTGCCACACACTGGAATGCTCAAATACAATTTTAGGTTGTATTCACATACATAAAAGTCCCAAGATTTGCTTTATTAATAGTTTTTGAGGTACTACTGATTAAGTTAAATTATTTTTATTGCTTGTGGATTAATGTGACAAAATTCTTTTGAATTTTGTGACTTCATCATTTTTAACACCATTCTCTGTATGCAACAGTAATGCTGGAATGAGTTACTTTACATATAAAGGAAAATTATTGTTCAAATTTGTACCATCAAGAACCACACAAATCTTTCATTTAATTATCCGTAATTGTTGGTAACTGGTGACATTTATCAGCACGATCAATGAAAATGCACTTCCAGGCTGTACTCATTCAACATATAGTTCACTCAGTACTGAAATGTTTTGGTAAGTTATTGATCCCAATTTATAAATTAATTTATTTGATTATAAGAACTGGTAAGAATAATATGTGAAGTTTATGTTGGCTGCTATCTACTTAGTCTGTGATGTACCAAAAATAAATTATACTTTTCAATTAGATTCACTATCAAAATGTCATGGCTGTTAGAACACAATACATGAAAATTAATTGCGAGTTTTGTAACAGTAACAAAAGCAGGGTCGCCAACAACAACTTTAAGCTGTGGCAATCCTTATAATGGTTTCTGTGTCACAGAAAACATCATATTTTTTTTCATCCAAATGGATGCTATAACTTAAATTGAGAATATGAACAACAAGAATAAAATCCTTCTCTTCCTCACTTGCCTATTTCAATTAAGTACTGATTCAAATTTAGGTTAGCAATGCCCTCAAAAGAGGTTCACAAGAATAAGAATATGTACAGCAAAGTTCTGTCTTTTAAATATGGAGTACTGTTTTCATGCATTAATCACTGAGAATGTAACTCACATACATTACATGCGGTAAGTTGGTATTCTTGACACTAAGATCAAGAGTCCAGGTCCAAGAAATTATCTGTTATTTCAGAAAAATTTTGACATACATATGTACACAGAAACATACATCCATAATACATACGTTTGTACATACATACCTACGTAGTACATATGTACATATATATACATATATGCACACACACACACATGCATACATACATACATATGTGATGTGATGTGATACAAGCACCACAGGTAATCCAAGATAAAAGGGGTTTCTAGTCTTATAGCTTTACTGCACAAAATGTGTAACAAAATTTATTACAATTGGAGGAAACTGATTAAACTAATAAAAGTGAAAATATAAATGAAATGAGAACACTTAAGTCCAAATTCTGAAATTTATACTCATCCAAGTTACAGTTTACAAATCATTATAATTTAGTAATATAACTTCACATTTCAATTTGTTTCCATTTAAGCAAATTGACTGAAGCAAAAATTAGAAAACATGTAGGTTTTCTGGATTTTGTGCAGTGATTATTCAGACTGTGGTCTTCTGGATTGTGACACTATGTAGTAGGTAAATGTCAACCTTTAGATATGAACATGCTGCCTCCACCTAATGAGTTAGACAAAAGTGTAAGGATGCATTTAGATTATACAGGCAGGTTGCAACGCAAGTGGCAGGGAGAAAGAAAGCAGAATGCAGTCTATACCAATCGGAATTTCAAAGACAGAAAATGGGTAGCACTCATGCCTCATATTCTTGGGAACCCCAAATTTAAATTATGGCCCAGAGAGAGTATTGTGCATATTTATTGACATTTCAGAGGAACCGGCTACTTCCATCATCACATTAATATAATTGATATTTTTCGCAGATCCTCCAACTACCATTATCCACAAAGCCTTGGTGCTTCCTTCCACATAATTTCCAGTTCAATGTTCACTAGTCTACCTGTCATTCAGCACTACATAGTCATACATCTGGCAGCATCGTTAAAGAAATACGTAATACGTGACAGATGTAACCATGCAATTGTGGTATAATTACTGGGAAGAGCCAAAGATATTTTTCCCCAAATCATCCACACCACATTCGGGTGCATCCAGCCTCCTATTCAATAGATACCAGGGGCTTTTCCCCAGAAGCACAACTGCCGAAGCGTTAAGCCGACCACTCATACCCTTCTAATGTCGTGGCTGAGATGGCGTGGAGCTATACTTGTACTTCCACTTCTGCATACGTCTGATCCATGCCACGACGTACTCACTGACAACTTGCTGTGCGATATCTGTAGTTTGAGACAGATGGCACAAATTAAATTCGACAGGTCGCTTCGATTGTCGAGATCGATTACGCCGAACCGAATATGGCACGGATGAGGACAGAAGGAACTCTAATCCATGGTATCGCAGGTGGTTTTCATTCACACCAGTATGATTTTCTAGGTTATGATCAGAATGAATTGTACTGCGTTGGTAAGGTGCGTAAAACAAACAGTAGAGGTTTTGTGGTCCTTTCGTATGTGATAGTCGTAAAATTTCATCGTGTAGCATATTGTGTTGTAGTATTTAATCTTTTGGTGGGAAGTAAAGTGGTTGCACTTCATCCACAAATTGGAAGAATTACGTAAGAATTTTTGAAACTATTAAGTAATGATATTGCAGTAGTTTCACGTATTCAAACGAATACTGACGGTTCGCGTTATAAAATTATCGATTTGAAGTTATCGAAATTGTAATTACTTTAGTTACGCTATAATAATATGCATTTTGTGTGTGTTTTTCATTTTCAGCCCTCAATTTTTTTTATGTGAGTGTAGACGTGATATACTATGCGAGATTTTAAGTTTTCACAGCTCCAACTGTATAAATTACTGCATTCCATGGTCTGACGCGGTGTAATCTGTGTGGAGGGTGCAGGTTCCTTCTAATCTCCGGTAAATTTCTACCGTAGTACGCGGCTTCACAACCCAGAAGACGACAATCTTTATGTTATTCCTACCCTTTGCTCCTTAACGCATGTCGTTAATGTAGTACTCATTGTGGATCAATAGCGAAATTGGCGGGTTTATGTGTTTGGTGCGAGTTTCATTATTTGATTTATGAATCTTTCCATTTATGACTTGTTTCATGTTGATCTTTGAATAATAGAAATAGAACCTACTTCATTCTCTTTTATGATGAGCTCTGTTACTGGTGAGAGTGGGGATAATAATTGTATACATTTTTTATGGTGTCCACTTCTGTTCAACAGTTTAATTTGCAGAGAGCTGTTAATGTTTCACTCACCATTACATTTAAAATAATTGTACACTGCACCACATGCCATCATTGCTTTCATAGAGTGACGTCCAAGAAAAATTCAGAAACCTTATTGCATTTTATCGAGGCGTGTGTTGTAAATTAATGCTGTTACAAACCATTTCCTTAAATAGTATTGTCATCAAAAGTAAAAACCATGACTTTCATTTTAAATAACTTTAAAGTTGTGCACAACAAGGAGATATTTTACAGTTTTAAAAATTTAGAATGTTAATAAGTAAGGTATCTCATTGTTAAAAGATATTATGCTGTTTTTGGGGTTTCCATGCATTAGTTAAGAACATGTGCTGATGTAAAATACAGTGAGATTCTTGTGGTGGTGGCTATGGGAGGTTACTGGCATCTGGAATGTAATGCCTTGTAGACTGGTAGAGTGTTTTAGAGTGGTCTGTTGCCTCCCTTCATCTACTCTGCTACATATGAAGCTAAACTTCCAATTTGCCATGATTGAGATGAAGTACAGTGGGTTTATTTTATTTTTATTTCTGTAATGGTTACATTTCAAGTAACAAAATAGGAAATTGAAGCAACTTTTTGTGGAAAATTAAAGTATTGACTCATGCTTTTTCCAGAGTACTACAAGTTAATCGAAATCAGATATTTCTGAGGCTGGCTAGGTTCAGGTATGTGAAATATTTCTTTGCAATAGAATGTGATTTGTATTGTACATACCTCATGTGTAATTACTTTAATTTTGTCCATACCTTACATTGTTTAGGTTATTGTACCCAGTGTTATTTCACCAACCAAATGCAAAACATTAATTATTCATAAATATTAAAAGCATGTCTCTGACATGTTTGGGGACAAGTGTACCATCTTCGGGGAGAACAATATGCCAGCTTTGAAACCAATTGCAAATGATCGCAGTTATTTACAAGGTTCTATTTATTTATTTCAAATACATTCCATAGATTCTTATCAGGCAAGCCTGAGGATATAGAAACTGTAAACAGATCATGAGAGTAAATGTGTTACATTCATTCATTCATTCATTCATTCATTCATTTATTTTTACTCCATTAATCCATACACGGTCACAACAACCAAAAGGATGTGGAACATGTCAAAACACAAACACTCAATAAAAAACAGAAAATTACATAAT
>Ga0123352_10008594_pt1 | contig 15901 bp, 10 predicted proteins | sample TergutLab28metaG_FD_89700 | JGI IMG/M metagenome (GOLD analysis project Ga0123352, IMG submission 89700) | Labiotermes labralis P1 segment gut microbial communities from Petit-Saut dam, French Guiana - Lab288 P1 | ecosystem: Host-associated > Arthropoda: Insects > Digestive system > Gut ... | reverse complement strand
TAGGATGGATCTCCAGGAGGTGGGATGTGGGTATATGGACTGGATTGGGCTGGCCCAGGATAGGGACAGGTGGCGGACGCTTGTGAGTGCGGTAATGAACTTTCGGGTTCCGTGAAATGCGGGTAATTTCTTGACTAGCTACAAACCAGTTAGCTTCTCAAGAAGGACTCTGCACCATGGAGTAAGTAAGTAAGTAGGCTGGGTGGACGCCATATTTTGGATGCTGCAGAGGATGTGGAGAAGAAAAAAGCTTTTCACTCCTGCCAGGGATCGAACAACCTTTCCTCGGTCTTCCAGCCCGTCAATCAGTTGCTACAGGGACTAAGATATCCCTATTTCGTGGAGAAAGGCAAACTAGAGCACCCATTCTTTGGTGTTGTAGTCCATAGCTTAGTGTCTGTATCGACTGTTTAATTATGGTCCTATGTATGGTTATACATGTTACAAGGAATACAGAATGAATTTCTCTTTGAAGTAAATTACTGCTTTCTCTAATTTGGCTGCAGGTAGAATACAAACGTTCGCTACCACAAAATGGACACTATTTGAGACAAGCATGTGAAATATACCAAGGAGTTAGGCAATACAAGCCCATATAAATAATAATGGTTAAGATATTTTTAAATATATGAAACTATACAGGAAACAGCAGGAGAGGTGCGGCCACTAGAACACTATACAAAATGCGGTGTGTGGTTTAGACGCCAACTGTTGGACACTGTATCATGCTGAGAGACGGGGACCAGGTTTAGACGCCAACTGTTGGACACTGTATCATGCTGAGAGACGGGGACCAGGTTTAGACGCCAACTGTTGGACACTGTATCATGCTGAGAGACGGGGACCAGGTTCCTCGCTTTGAAACGAGAGATATGGAAACAAGTAGAGAGGGTCTGCTTTATTGTTTGTTATTTCAGACTTTTCAGGATGTCAGCTAAAAGATAAAATTTTACTTGTTCTTAGGCACCGGGCCATAATATCTAGAGAGTTAGGCACACACCTCCACTGCCAGGAATAGTAATTGTAATGGGGTATACCTCGAATGTTTGCGAAGATCACATTCTAAATCAGCACTTCACAACAGATGAAGTAAATATCTGAGGTTCTCAGGGTGGTGGCGATAAAGGTGGGATGTGACACCGTCCAGTTTGTTACAGAGATACGAATTATTTAGATGACAGTGCTGCTTTCGTCTTCAAGGTAAATTAAATACCTTCCGAATATTTAGACACCAAGTTCCTTCAAAACTTTTGTGGGTATCTAATATACCAATCAGTGTCACATACAGAAAAAATTAGTTTTGGTGTAAAATGAGCTACAGATATCAGTCCAAATTTTGATTACAGGCTACATCGAGGTTAAGAATGTGTGAAGCTCTCTGCTACTCCCATACACTTCTAAGGCGTCGCGCTACAAGGTCGCCCATGATTGAGGGCTATGCTCTACATCACTCCTGATTTTTCTTTCCTTTTCTTTGGGGGGGGGGCTCTGCAGCCCAAATCGGGAATAGGCCACCTTGTTTAGCTTAATTAGGCACGCGCACCTGTTGTGGACTCCTTCTAAAGGGTGATGACCTCGTCGCAGAGACAGCTACCTACACAACACACAAAATAACAACAGACGAATTTCCATGCCCTCAGCGGGATTCGAACCCGCGATCCCAGCAATCAAGCAGCTGCAGACCTACGCCTTAGAACGTACGGTCACCGGAATCGGCTAATTAATTCATAGCTTATATAATAAATTGTTTCAATCACAGAGATTATATAACGTGACCAAGAATGGTGAGCAACCCACAAAGATACTCAACCAACACTTTTGTGTATGACCTCTGCCAAGAAACTAACCAACACCTATAAACGTCCGCTATGTAAGATGTGAAGTGGAAACTCCAAAATATACGTACGGGGCTTTACCGACACAAGATACTTTCGATAATTCTGATAGCCTTGAAATTTTTTATTGACTGCACAAGGCCGTCATTCACTGCCATTCGACAGCGTTAACGATTAGATGGGAGCGAATGGTGAATTGAAAAAGATGTGCAAGGAAGTGGTCGGAGTTTAATTGAAAGTAATATAAGGTACTCCGAGATTTGCCTGGATGAAATGCGGCACAGTATGGCAAATCCCAGCGAAGGCAGTGTCCTGGCCGAGATTTGAGAAGAAGAGCCCACTCGATACTCATTGAATTGGAGCGCGGTATGGGCCCGAAAGCCTATCTGGAAGTTTTGGACCCACAAGTGTAGTCTAAATTACTTGAACTCGGAAATTAATACGCTCTACACTGTTTTATTTATTTTTGCGTTAGTTCATTATATAATGGATCAATTTTTAATTAGAGAAAAAAGAGTTAAGAATTCAACCAGAATGCACAGCAGTTAGTTAAATTACTGTTGCCAGATTTACGAAACCAGAAAAACCACCAGCGAAGAAACTGCCTGAAGATGGAATCAGACTTGATGCTCGCTTTTGGTGCTGTGCCACCGGGAATCGAGAAGCTGATGGCTACCGTCGCAGTAAGTTCACGTCTCTAACACGGATAAGTATAAAAACTTTTTAGGTCTACTTGTTGTTTTTTTTACTTAATTTATTTTGACACTGTAGAAGTACAATGAAGGACAGTGAACGATAATTTTACAAAACATTAAGTTAGAAAAGTAGCAATTGCGAAATTTGAGGTTTCCATAGCGATATTTCGCCGGTTGGTAGGTTTGAAGACTTTAAACCCCTTAACCAGCAAAACATCCCGGAAGACCAGTATCCTCAGAGTAGACAGAGTTATTAATATTTTCAATACCTAATGGTACACGTACACGTTTTGTCTATGGCAGTCGTACGTGAGAAACAGAGTTTGAAGAGCACTGACAAACACATCCTTTTACTACAAGACGCATTCCCCAACGTTATTCTATCATCTGTATGCAAAATTCACGCACTTCCCCCACTTATTAACAGTTATGTGAGAGAACATCTGTGCTATAAATACTGGAGCTGCAGATAGCCGCCAAACCCCATTCACAACCGCAACGTTTAACCAATAAACAGTTCCACTCCCAGTTTCCAAATTTTTCCAATGATGATAGCCGCTATACTATTATATGTGAGCGGATGGCGTGTGGCTAAAACCACATTCCATGCGGTATATACAGCGTTAGGCTAGGTTTTAGTCATCCAGGGGGGGCGCGAAACGGTCCACAAACTTATTTTCATTTGGATTCATTCTTGTTGTTATTGTTGCGTATATTCATTTACAAAACAAACAGAGAACAGAAGAGCCTGAAGCGTGGTAGACTACGGAATAATTTTCTTCAAATCCTCCTTGGGTCGCTCTTTCGAGGATTTTGTAACGACGCTATGCCAGTTGCTGAGGACTGTAAATGTTCATATGATCAATCCTTTCAACAATAAGTTAATTGTGCAAATTACGTTTTTCTTCTCAAATAATCTGATCTGGGAGAGATGAGTAACAATTAACTGGGGAGAATTGCTTAATGATATATGTTTACCGTCTAGTTTTCCAGAAATATGACATGAAAGAATTATGAACAAATCTAGGCATGGGGAAAATAAAGATAAGAGTATCAACAATATTTTTGTTCTCGGGCTTGGTTGTCTGTGTGTACGTGGGAAATGGTACTAAAATATAACTCAGAAAAAAGAAGAAATAGAGGTGCAAACCGAGTTTAACCGGTTCAGGAAAAAGGACCCAACAGCTCCTCGTGTAATCATGATTGTGGACTTCCAGGTTTTTGTAAAGTTCGGAGTCGGAGTGGTTTAACCTTTAGGCACCATGCATCCTATATATAGGACAGACGGGCCGCTACTTCCCAGAGTACGCTTTTTATATATTAGTCAACAAATATATTTAATTATTTTTTTTAGACTTTCTCTCACCATCTTCGTTTATTCCTCCACAAAATGTCGTGTATTTCCTACTATTACCCTTCTTGGTTCATAAAATATTAATATTTTACATAAATGGTGTGCTAAACTGTAAATGTCCAGCTCCAGGACCAAAGGGTTAAACAGATTTGTGAGGCTCGTTCAGAAAGCGAGTTTCTACAGAATTTAACTGTTTTGTTGATCACTCAGTCCATTTGCCGGTAGGGAGTAACTGTGCAGGTAGACGTAAACTGCAATAGGCGGAGCAGGTATCAGTTAGGTGCTATGCACGGTGGAAGTTGACCTGCAATGGTAAAGTTCGTATATTAATTTGGTTTTCGTGGACGAAACGTCTTTTCTCCCCTCAAAAATTCAACGCCATTCCTTAGGGGTGTACAAGTATGGCGTAATGAGGATTCAGCGAGTCAGAAAATTTAGTAGAAAGTTCGTGGATGGTCGGACGGCCATCCGTGATGAAGGTCGCACCGGCTGGCGCAGAATATGTGGACGCAGCACGGGTGAAGAAACTTGATTCTGGAAAAACAGACAGGCCAGAATTCGAGATATCCGCAGCACAGGAGCTGTCCACCAAAACTTTGCACAACAGTGTCCATGAAGAACTGGGATACTACAAATAACGCGCACGGTGGATACCGAGATGTCTGCCTGAAGAGCAAGAGAGTCTACGAGCTCCTGAAAACACAGAGGGACGGGCGATGAGTCTAGGATGCAGGAGGAGTCATTCACGGTGTATTTACGCCTCGAGATACAGAAATTAAAGCCAACAATCGAAGAGTCCTGGACATCTGCCACGAGGTTCCGTCATACACCATGTCTGGCACAGGAGTTCTTGCAGTTGTTTCGCTGAGAACTGCTGAACAATCCAACTTATTGTCCTGACCTTTAAAAGACATTTTAGTTTCAGTAATATTTTTTTTTTTAAATTCTGATGTTATGAGATAATATGGAAAAAAACATGGTTCAACCGGACAGGTCATAGATGACTATATGACGCATGCGCATTGAGTGCAGGGTAACTAAGGATACAGACACACATTCAGAATATGTACGAATGTTTTTCAATGTTGTGTTTTAGGTTCATTGCCTGTCTCGTTACAGAATATCACTGCTTCAATTTCTAAGCAGTCTTAAACTTGCGATGTCTCAGTCAACCGGCTACGTCCTCGCTCTAGAAATTGTAATCGATCTTAGTTCAAAAAGAGCTCTCTTTCAAATTTTTCAGCCTAAAATGCAGATCAACGTACCATTTACCCAAGTCACATCTTAGAGGTTAATCAGGTTTAAACTCGTATCTAGCAAGTCAAGTACAACTGAAATCGTTGAAACTTAGGAGTTCGATTTAATTTAACAGAAGATATAAACGACTGAGATTACACATTTAATTATGTGAGCACGTACGTTTTAGTTTTCTCAATACAAGTTCCGTATCAGAAATAAACAAACATCAAAGTCAAAGAAATACACAGTCTCTGAAAACACAGTCAAAATGTTTACTAGAAACTGAATGGCGTTCTTCCACACTTGTTCGATCCAAGAACAAAGGTCTTAATGAAAATCTGTAAATACGTCAATTCTTGTCTTTCTTGCTTCGTCTCTTTCTTGTTTCTCTTCTTTTTCCCCCAGTGTCTGTGTTAGTTTCTTTTGTGACTTACCATGGACACACTTTGGTAAACACCGTCTTTACACGGTGTTTAAGGAGTGTGAAAACAAACTTGCTGCATACGTAACTTTCATCGCCTTAATATATGTAAACACTTAAGAGGCCACCAGACACTTCGGTTTACATAACTGCCATACGCATTTTCCTTCAACACATGGCACATTAAAATTACGAAGTGTATTCTGGAGTCTGGAGAGGGGAAGAAGAAATCACAAGAATAAGGTCAGTTTACAAGAGATCGCACTTACTAGAAGTACAGTAACCGGAAATGAGGTGTAAATCAAATCACGAGGTTATAAAACTTGGCTGAAGCTCTCTGCATCATTGCACTGTGGGACAGAGGAGCTGCCGGAAACAAGAACGAACAAATGAAGCTGCTGGATAACCCGGTGTAAAGCGTGTCTGATTCGATTCCTGTGGCTAAAGTACGTTTTGTCTCTTGGCTATACCTCACATCAAACGGACTCAGGTTCGGAGCCCGCTCCTTTAATGAGGATTTTATGGTAGATAAAGATTTAATTGGGAATGCATCGCTATTGTGACTGCTGCTTTGGTATTCCACTGGCATTTTAGAACTACGCATGCTAGGAACAAAACAAGTATCTTATGCGCTATGTTTTCATACAGATTTGGGTATGACTGAAAATGGTTTAGGTATAAATTAAATTATAATTAATCTGATTAGAGTTAAGGAGCCCAAATAAATACACAAACACCCATCTCACTAATGCTTATGCATCCATGCCATTATGTAGCACATTAACTACTGTGACTAGGATACCAGATGCAGGGCGGAGGAATCTGGGTTTGATTTCCGTTAGGAGAAGAAACGTTTCTCTTGCTCTTAACGTCCAGACCAAATCTGGTGCAATGCTGTCCTCCAGTCTACTGGCATTAGAGCGACTTGGTCATGAACCTGTACATCCAGCCGTAAAAATTTTCATGGTGTGGAACTTAATTATGCACAGGTACAATTTAAGCTGCGTCTTTACACCCATATGCGTTGAGGGATAAAGGCGTAAGGTTGAGAGGTAGGTAAACATGTGTGAACTCCAAGAAAACCAGCATACCACAACTTGTTTAGATTTTGCACACTTCGAAACTGAAAGGGGGAACTTAATTTGGAGCATAACGGTCAGTTTACATGAAGTTCAAATGTAAGTAAACGCCATCAATTTCATCAACACGACTCATAGAAATGTTGATGCATTGTAGACATCATTATTTGAATATCGGCGAAAGCTGTTAAAATCGCTCTACGAATATTACTTTGGATATTGTTCGTTGATTGACAGAAATATATTGAATACACAAGACGGTGCCAGATTGGTTTCTACTCCAGCTGTCTGGTAACAACCTTCATGATACTAAAGGAAAATTACTGTTTTATTTTCAGAGAGTGGCAATGATTTGAAACTGAGCCCGAAAACCTGTGAATACTAAGGTTAGTATACCAACGACTATAGAAGCTTGGGTTCGACCACAGCCACAGCCACAATACGAAAATGCAAAACATAAAGTCTACCAAAACAATAAAAACTAAACACGTGAACAAGGCAGTAGTGCCAACACTCGAAACGTCTTGTATGTTTAACATGCTACTTCAGCCAATGAAACGAATTTCATACCTCATAATAACTATGGCCTACAGCACAGTGGTAAAGGTAAAGGTAGAGCAGTCCCGTTACAGGCCTGGAGTGGCCCAGAGGGTTCCAGGAAGTTAAGGTTCCCAGATTTCATGACAACGGCACAGGATGGTGGTAAGGCTGTCAGCTTCTAACACAAATGAGTACCAGGAGCATTTCCTGGGGTAAAGGCGAACGGTGCATAAGGCTGACAGCACAGTGGTACCACCAACAAATTGTATTTTGCCCACATAATTACATGATTAGCAGGATTTTTAACAATGGACAGCGAGATTTTCCTACACACAACGGACTAGTCTTTACAATGGATGGAATCTGATGTTGCCAAGTGGGGAATGAGTTTTTAAATACACGTGAAACAGACCAATTCCAGTCTTTAAATTGCTAAATTCTGTAATTATTATTTATTATTATTTGGGGTATTTTATTAGTTGTAATTATCTCAAGAAACCAAGGAAAATTACTGCGAAATAGCTCTACTGTTGATGAGCTGTAACAAACGTACAAATTCATCTGCATTAAAACACTATCAAGAGAAATGACAAATGCAGCACACGTAATTGTACAGTTAACACTTAAAAATAATACGCTCATTGTCCCCCCCCCTGGGGTACTTCAGCCCATCGCGAGCCAGGGCCTCCTCATTCACGAGGTTTCTGGATCACACACAACGACGCATCACAGTCGGTAGGACTCCTCTGTACGAGTGATCAGCCCGTCGCAGAGACCTCTACCTGACAACACACAACACTCACAACAGACAAATATCCATGTCCCCGGTGGGATTCGAACCCACGATCCCAGCAAGCGTGCGGCCGCAGACCTACGCCTTAGACCGCGCGGCTACTGGGACCGGCACATTGTATTACCTGACAATATAACAAGATACAGAATTTTGCCCGTGTGGTTTAGTTATCGGTTTTAATGAGTCTCGGAATTAGGAGGCCAAGGCTCAACTATGGACTGTCGTGCCATAGGATGGATGGATGACTCTCAGAATTAGGAGCAGTTATTTCCCTAAACAACACTAACGGATTTTTCTTTGTAATGAAAGTGTGTGGTGTTGTCTTTATAGTGAGATTTGAATTTTTAAGTATAATTACATTAATTTTAACTTGAAAGTAGTTAGGGATCTTCAGTTAGTATTAACTGTAATGAAACAATGCGTATTCTTTCCGTGACGCACGTTCTTTCAACATACACATTTATGGCTTTCAAAATCGCCATTGCGATTTTCCTGTAGTGGAACAAAATTTCTAATTTTGGATATGACATTACATCCTGCATGTAATTCGTCATCATTAGGCCCATTACGGTTTTACTGGCCAGTGATCAAGGACTTGCGTTTGTCAGGGACGTGACTCAAGATTTACGAGTTTGAATTAATGTAAAGGGCAGATAGAAACAAGAAAGTAGAAAGGAAAACTAAGAAGAGATGGAAAGAACATAAAAAACACAAGGATAATATGTGCAGATAAATAACAGTTATCGAGAAAATACATTTTAATTGATGACGTATAATCCAGCCGATCTCGGTGACCGTACAGTGTAGGCGTGCGTCTACTGCCGCTCGCTTGCTAGGATTACGGGTTCGAATCCTGTCGGGTGCAGGAATGTCAGTCTCTTCTGAGAGTTGTGTGATGTCAGGTAGAGGTCTATGCGACGGGTCGATCACCTGTGCAGTGGAGTCCTACCGATTGTGTTTACGCGTGTGCGTGTGTGTGCGTGTCGTTGAGTGTGATCAAACGCAACAATAAACCTAGACACCTTCAAAAAGTATGTAGGGAAAAGTCAGAAAAGAAAGAAAGAAAGAAATAAAGAAAAGAAGTACAATTTTCCTTATTAACCCACTACTCTTAACGTATTAATAAGGCAGATTAATATTTTTCAGTGAGCACTCAAGACATCTTTGGTCTTTCCGCAACTTCCATCGCGAAGTGCAATACTTCAGTACAAAAAGTCTCTCTGTGTTATCATTTTAGATTATGAAAACTGAGGCTGAAAGAGTTTTTGTAGGACAGTTTCTGGCTGGGTCGTTCCTCTAGACACGTGCAAGCAGCGCTGCATGGGTTGCAACGTGGTGGTCCTGGGGAGGTCTCAGCTGTTGCTGCAACCTCTCACTCTGTGCTACTTGTTGATATAACCCAGGCAGAGGGCCTGGGGTTATGTTACTTTGTTATTATATTCTGCGCAGTCTTGCATGGGTGAGAAACGTAGTATCAATGTTAAGGCAGCTTAACGGCATTTTGGGGACAAAGTGCTGAGGGAGAGAGTTGCGCGTAACAGGTAAACTGAGACGAGTTAACCTTTTGACGCCTAATGTCAACTATAGTGGTCGTACCGCACCGCTAACCTCTAAATTTGCATTTTATATATTTATTTAACAAATATAGGTACTGAATATTTTAAACATTGTATATACTCTCCGTTTTTTTCTCTTCAAAATGCAGTTTATTTCATAATTCTAACATATTTGGTTCCTGTATTATTCACATTCTATATACAGGGTGTGTTAAAATTAAAACAAATAATTCCGGCGCCAGAAGGTTAAACAGTCGTTACTATGTGCGTAAGTAACAACATTAAACAGGAAATAACCTGCGGGTGTAACATGAAATGGCTATAACATTTTTACTAGAAATCCCCGTTGATTGTGTTCAATTATGACAAAATATTCAGACTAAAGTGATGTTATATTACGTACTGTATTATATTTCTGAAGTCATATTGAAGAAGAATGAGGTCAAGGTGTAACCATTTGAAATGCAAAGCATGCAAAGCCAGGTATAATTTTAAAAGAAAAATTAAAAAAACCTCTTTTTGTACCACATATCTAACCTCAATCACTTGGACATGTCTCAGGAAGAGACACATTTATACCAAGATACGAGTATAAAGATGATGGAATTATTTTTATTTTATTATTTTACTGCAGCTATCTGTATATAATACTCCTTAACAATTGCTGATGTACGTACAAAACCACAAAGTATCAAACACTGGTCTTTCAAAAAATCCATCGAAATTTTCTTCCAGTAGAAGAGGCAGATATTTGCACCTAAAATGTGGAATGAAAATAAAGTATAAACCCGTAGCCAGCAGTTTCATTGGCCGTACCTCTTGCCTCATATTTCTGGGGGCAATTACATCTACGAAACTGACATAAAAGTGACAGCACGGTGCTGTTGTAGGATGCAGGCTTGTATATAATTTGTCGTTTGTAAGAACAGGCTTATAAACTATTTGCCCGTTGTTAGATGCAGGCTTGTACAGCACTTGCCCGTTGTAAACCCTCGTCCAGTTGCCAGAACATATGAAAGACCAGACCTGCAGCCGGTCCACGATCCACTAGTAGCGAAATGTCACGTTTCACAGCAGCCTTTATCGTTTGCCGAAGCTTCACACTAACTGTGCAGTCTAATTAATTTAGAGTTAATAGTTTTAAATTCAAAATAAAAAAAATCAATTGCAGGGAAATTCGAGTCATTTGACAGTTGCAAAAGAACCTCCACATTTGTAGGTAAGCTTTCATCTTAAAAAGGATATTTTTGCATTAGCTATAGCAACAAAAAAATCACACTTTTATTTCAGGGTTGTCCTAAGATTGTTTTCATTAAATATTTCAACGCCTTTCGAGTGCGGAAACTGCTCTGGCATAAATGTTTTGCGGGTAATCTGAATTGAAATATCATGAACAATATGGTTGTATACAATTTGACACTGATGAAAACCGTTTCCTTTTTTCACATTCACAATTCTCCCGACAGCGACTACGAGGATAATCCTCTGTGATGTGCGTAGTGTAGTTTGGCGGGTAAGTAATGAAATTTCAGGGAAAAAAAACTGCTGATCAATGACAAAAGCAGCAAGTTATCCTGGAACCTCGTTACACATCTACCAGGATATACGGCGTCACACTCATCACACGGTTACCTTAAGTTTTCTTATGATCCTCCCATTTGTGGCTGCTGTGGTAACTCGGTATGTATAAACGACGGATCAATCGAGGAATCGTGGTTTGATTCTCAGTAGAGGCAAGTTATATTTCTCTTCTGCAAATGTCACGGCCAGGTGTGTGAGCCACCCAGCCTTCTGTTACCTGCGGGTAATATACTGGAATATAAAGGAGACACGGTTCGACATCACTTGGCATTTAATGTTGACACAGTATTTCGGTAACGAAGATTTTAAGCATGAGAATTGAAGAAAAAATAACGTAAAATTATTCCAGGACACTTCTTCTCGATGTTAACCAACTGGATGAATTATGTACCTTCTACAGCAGTGTTTCTGAACCTTTGTGAGACCGCGGCCGGTAATTTCTTTTTTCATAAGACGAGGACCCAGTCCCAACAGATTTACCCGTCAGTACTTTCCATTATTTTTAAGTTCATACATTAAACTAGCGTATGTATTAATAATTAATTATGGCATAATCATAAAAAGCATTAGTACATAAGGGTGTGGCATGTTGACAAATATAAAATTACATTTAAATTAGTTATCAATCACTGGACTAATGAAATCTTGTAGCATATTGTAGTTTCCTCAGGCCAACATCTGGGTCTGACTTTTTCAACACATTCACGAATATTATTCTCCTCAGAATATTTCCACTATAAAAAATTTATTAATGAAAATTGCTTAGAAAAATAAATGACAGATTGCAGGAGCCTGTTGCTGTCTCTAACGTAAACACGTAACGTCTCCGGGTACTTTCAGTGAATTTATTGTTTCCGTTGTAAACTTCTTTCGCCAAATCAGCTCTCCCCGATTGTCCAGTAGAGTGGTTAGGTACATTGCTGATGATCGCAAACCCCTTTTCCGCTTTGTTGTGTTAAGTAACGCGCAAACTGTGAACTCCTGCCGGAGTGTCAGACCATAAAGTAGCCAGCAGACCGTGCCTTTGGCACGGCGAATTTTATTATGTTTTCTTTATAATTAAATACGCGAAACCGCTTTGAAATTACATTTGTTGAACACTTGTTAATGGGAAGTCTCTGCAGGAGCTGCCGACTCCTCAGTAAAGTTTATTGTAGCTCTTGCTAAATAAAACAAAAAGTCTTTTAGCAATGTACACGTGCTTCGGCTCGTTCTGGCAAGGAATGAGTGCACAAGGAAAGCGTCAAGACTGACACAAAAGATAGCACAATTTTTTTTTTTTAATATTCAACATTCTGACAGGTAAAAATGTGTGAGGCATAGCCGCTAGTCAAGGCGCATAATAATAATAATAATAGTATGGTATATATATTCTCATGCAGAAAGCAGTAATACTCTGCATATTCCGTGTATTTAGAAAAACTTTCAGCTGAATAATGAATGCAAAGTGTTTAGTGAGTGACCAGTACTCTTTCAAAACTGCTGCAAATTAATAATAATAATAATAATTGTTATCTGAGCTTTTGTGCGAAAGTCATCGGGAAGTCCCTCATCGATAAAATGAAAAACTGACACGATGTGGTGAATAACACCATCAGTTGACATTGAGAATCTCTCATACGTGAAAGTATGCATATGTCGAACATGACAAGGCCATAGGGCAATTGACGTGGCCTGTCAGACGCACAGAATACCGAAGACCTCTGCTAGTAAATCAAGTACCAAATGAAGTTAATCATCAAAAGCAGTCTTCTATTATAGATTAGAAATTGTTTTATTACATTAAAACAAGAATGGAAAATGTCCCTTGTGACTACTCACGAGTAAATGAAAGGCGTGCATGGGGAATCGAAAGAAAAGACCGCACATTCTCCTCTAACTATGTTTAGCAGTGATCGGCTTCAAGCGTCAGAAGTTTTACTTCCGGGGACAGAGTCCACAGTGTCCGTTGGACCGGACGGTGTTGCAGGTGTGGGCAGGGCGGACAAAAGAGAAATTTTCTTGTACCTGCAGAAAAAAAAGCTGGCCTTCCTGCCTGTAGCAAGTACCCTATTTGTTCAACATGGTTATAATTAATATTGCTATTATAAATGTAGGCTCTTAAGTAAGAAATAAACACAGAATTTTGACTTAAACATTATAAAGAAATAACTTCAGGCAACGGAGTTCTTCTTGAGAGGCTAACAACTAATCAGCCAGTCAACAAATTACCCGTATGTTACGTACTCCGAAGATTCAATACCGCTTTCACAAGACCCGCCACTTGTAACTGTCCTGAGCTACATGAATTCAGTACATGCTCTCTTATACTCGAACTCACATCTAGTCTTCCTTCAGATGCGCTCACCAAACCCTGTACGCACTTTTTTTCTCCCCATTACGTGCTACATGCCCTGTTCATCTCATTCGTCTTTATTTCCCGAATAATATTAGGGGGGGGGGGTAGGAGTAATCAAGTTCCGCACCAATTTAATTATACCTATTCGAATTAAATTGTTACCACTTTGTTCACCTGTAAGATTCCTCAAAATTTAATTTAACTTAACTTGCAGTGCATTACAAATTAATCACTAAACATGAATGAAGTCAAGGAAAACCAACATACAAGGATTTCATAAGGTTTTATGTCCTTTGCCATATAAAGAAGAAGTTGAAACAAAATATGTTTTATAAATAGTTAATGATACTGAGATGTTTAAAATTACTTTAACTCTTTGGTATAGCAAGAAGTGTGTAAAGCAAGGATAAAGCTGGCACTGTGAACTCCATAAAGGCGCAGGGTAGGAAGTTAGCGTAATTCATCCTTTAACTTGGCACTACGCTTAGGCTAGTGGTCAGCTTCGCCTTCCGGGTGCTGTACATCCGGGGAGACAGCCCTTCGTACAGATTGGAAAGGAGGCCGGGTGGGCACCAGAGCCTGTCTGGACATTTTTGCGTAGAATATGATGATGATGATGATGATGATAATAATAATAATGTACGGTAGACAAAAAGGCAACAATGTACAGCAAAATGTTAAAATTTTTCTGCCAAACAGTGAAATCAAAATATAAGAGAAGGTATTTGCTGGGTTGCGTGCGTGTGTGTGTGCGTGTGTGTGTGCGTGTGCTCTTTTTTATGGGTGTTAAGCCAGAGATTGGGGCGAGTCAACTTCTAAGGCACTCTCCACTTCAACAAAACGCAAGTCAACATTTTAAAGAATAAAATTACTTTAAGAAACCTCACTGATATTATTTTGAGCTACTTGCAGTGACGATGGAAATAGTTCAAAAACATGTCAATGGTGTTCCGCATGTTACACCATTGTCAAAGAACTGCATGCTACAAAATTAGTCTTTGTGATCATAAAAATTTCAGTTTCTACATTTCACAGTGTCTCCATTATACAGAACAGTCGGTTAACGCCATTAAAAAAGTTGCTTTCGAAAATATTTGCTGTTTATTTTCACACACTAATACCCCCCCCCCCTCTGTGGAGAAAGAGAAGCAGAAATATGTCATGAAAATAGGGGTGTAAAACAACTAAGCTTTATAGGACAGAATGAAGTTTGTTGTTTGGAAGGTGAAACTTGCGACTGTTTTCTGATATTTGATACCACCGCCCTGGATAATGATGATTTATACCAAAACATGTCGGACTAAAATAAGAAACGTGACGGTTTGTGGCTGTTGAACCTAGACGGTTGTTAATATCTGTTATAGGTGATGATTAAAACAATATGATAGGTGTCCGAAGGTGATAGTGAAGGTCACTCAGCTGAACGTAGAGCAGAGACGCTAATCTTTACAGCGCAGTGCTCACTATAATCTTAGTTTGACCTCGTTCATCATAGTTTGACCACTCTGGTTTCGAATCCCAGAAAACCCTCCAAATATTGTTGTTAATTGTGTAGTTCTGTGTATTGTATGTGTGTAAATGTGTACTGTACTACTGCCACCGGGCATCAACACAACTGTAGTTAACAAATATATCATATCATATCTTCATATAATATCATATATCAAAACACTCGGGCGGATTACGAAGAGTTCGGAGGGAAGCGAGCAAATCAAAATAATTGATTATTTATACAGCTGTCTACCTCATGTGTTATTGCACTGCTCTCTGTCTTTTAAGTCACTTTTGTGTATGTTCCAGAACACACAGCATAAGTTTCTTGTCCCCACGTGCCTTGTAGTCACACATGTTCACTGACGCACTCTCGCAAAGAATCAGTGTGCTTTCAGCGGATACGGACTAGTACAGTATACAAGAACAAAGTCTTAAAACATTTTTTTGCGCTATCCAAAGCACATAAACAGACGCCACCAACACATGATCACATGACTTGTACTCCACGTGAAATCTGATGACACGTGCTATGCGAAACAATAAAGATTCTGGGGATTCTGTCTGTTTACTTGTCTGTTCCTGTACAAATAACTCGTCACTGTTACAGAGCTCTTATTTCCGTTGCTCTGGGCACACGTTTGCTTTTGTGGACATTGTGAAATGATAAGGAATTGGGACAGATTAAGACGGCAGACAGACAGCAGTAACACGGTCAAGGGCGAGTTCTTCAGCAAGTCATATTCAGACGATCAGGTAGTGAAGTCACGCAAAAAAAAAAATACTTCCACAGAGAAGTAAAGATTCGAATACACACATACATATGTACATACATACATACATACATACGTACACATACATACATACACACATACATACACACATACACACACATACATACACGCATACATACATACATACATATGTACATAAATACGTACACATACATACACACATACACACACATACATACACGCAT
>Ga0123352_10008593_pt1 | contig 15901 bp, 15 predicted proteins | sample TergutLab28metaG_FD_89700 | JGI IMG/M metagenome (GOLD analysis project Ga0123352, IMG submission 89700) | Labiotermes labralis P1 segment gut microbial communities from Petit-Saut dam, French Guiana - Lab288 P1 | ecosystem: Host-associated > Arthropoda: Insects > Digestive system > Gut ... | reverse complement strand
GGAGAAGAAGAAGAAGAAGATTAGTAATTTAAATGCAATATTAACACAAAATATTGAATGTTATCTTTCAATACATGTTCCTGGGCACAAATTTCTTGACCTTAGCTGGCAAATGCCTGAATGCGTGGCTGCAGCCATCCTGAATAGCTTGAAAACTAGAACTATATTTCCAGACACATAAAATGCTCCACACAAATTAAAAGGGTTTTTAGCATTTAGTAATGATTAATCCATATTAGTAGTGGGTCCCTGTCACCATGACATGGCGCGTCATCAGGTTCTGGATGGAGGAACGGCCATCGATATGGATGGTGGCTGCGAATATATTGAATAAGCAGTCGTGGTCAGCTGACAAGTGGTGGTCCTCCAGCTTGTGGGTTGGGCGAGGTGCTAACAACTCCTCCCTGTTAAAACGTATTTTGTTACGAAATATTCACAGACAAAGCCACAGACCTGGACTTCTTCAGGAAGTGGGATGTGGGGGCATGGACTGGATCAAACTGGCTCAGGAAAGGGACAGTTGGTGTACGCTTGTGAGTGCGGTAATGAACATTTGGATTCCATAAAATGCGGGGAATTTCTTGACTAGCTGCAAACCGGTTAGCTTCTAAAGAAGGACTGTGCTGTGTGGAGTGAGTGAGTGAGTGACTAAGTAAGTAAGTAAGTAATGAAGTAAGTAATCAAGTAATTAATTAAGTAATTATGTAATAAGTAATTAAGTAAATAAGTAATTACATAATTACATAAGTGATTAAGCAAGTGATTAAGCAATTAAATAAGCAATTAAGTAAGTAATAAGCAATTAAGTAAGTAAATAAGTATGTAAGTAATGATTAATACTGTGATCCTCTGTAACATGACTCCACAGGCTCGTAGAGTGAAGCAGCATATTTCTTCAAAATATTAAACACAAGACTGCATGATACTGTAACCAAGAACAACCATAGTCATAATACACACTTCTGTCAGCAGCTCATAAGACACTACCTGGTTATTCTTTTATCCCATATTCAAGATAATACATGCTTGTGTGGGGGAAGTAGTAACTTAAAGAATCAAGAGAGTTTACAGTGAACAAATCATTTATAACACAGTCTGTAGTGTGCTCTGTGGCAAAATACAAATACATGCAACACCACAGGAAAATCACAGTTCTGTGACTCACAGAATGAACACATTAACCAAATATCACACAACCAAAAAAAAAAAAAAAAACACAAAACAGAACTTACTTGTTCCAGCCAACAAACAATCAGGATTTTGCCATGGTCCAGGCTTGTACTGTACAAGTTACATTCTTTAATAACTGCTTTTGTCTCTTGGAACAGAGGAACAATTTATGGCACAGAGTTAGGAGAAAAACAAAATGAACTGTGTACAGAATTTCCTTCCTGGCACTACAGACAAAAGCAGATGCTTCTGAATGGCAGGCACTCAGATGACAAAATACAGTAACATGATGGCTGACAGCTGACTGGAAGTAGGTGCAGATTCATAATAAACAGTAGTACTGTGTTCAAGTCATATATACCAATGATCACAGCAGCAGTTTTTCGAACATCACAAGATCGAATAGGAATATCTACTACTGCCTTGCACTTGTATGTGCTGTGTTTCATTGTTGGAATGTAAATCATTTCACAACAATCAGAGTGCTGGTGAATAATCCAAAAATTGATTAACATGTGCTTGCAGTTAAGAAAGGAACTCTTCTATTTTCACTACCCACATCCATCACTTGCATACATTTAAAGTACACACATTACAATTCTAATAGGAGCTTAATAGACTGGCTGTCTTTGGTTGGCAGCATTCAATTTGCTGAGACTCAGTATGTCAGCATGGACATTAGAACAGCGGGCTACCCACACTGTCTACATAGGTACTATGGGCTTGGCTGATCATTCAGTTATTTTATACAGCTGTATTAACTACAATGTTATACAGCTTCAAACATATGTGGCTGGGTTACCACAACTGGCATGTTTGACAAATGCATCAAAACCCCCATATCTCTATTTTTTTTTTTTGAGGTGTGCCATCCCCATTGTGTGTTTAAACTATAAGGTGAGGTAAATTCAGTCAAAAACACAACTACGAAAGCTAATAAACAGCACCATTTAGCCATATATTGATACTTGTGTTTTTGACCGAATTTACCTCACCGTACACCCCCCCATATCTCGCCAACTGACTGTAACACGTGAAGTTTACTGCCCTAATATGCTTAGAAGATGGAAGTTCATAAATATCACTTTGAAATTAAACAAACCCAGACTATTTTTTTAGAAAATCAGAAACTTAAGACTCATTTAATTTCTGTTCAGCCAAGAAATCTTCAATAACACAAGTTGCCCCCACCTGTCTGACAAGTTAAGCTGGAGCCAAACAGAAAGGACAGACACCAACAAGGCACTGCATATATATCGAAATCATTCAACGAAACTAGCGACACACAACGAAACTAAAGTGCTAATGCCTCTGGTGGCAGTCTTTTATGTACACAACGTCGAATGATCCACAATGATGATACGGTGATTAGGCTAATACACGCAACAGACTCTTCACATCCTCAGCAGCTCATCATCACTGTCAGACTCTTGTCCATCCATTTGACTCACCAACAGCTGACTCGCCTCATCCGCTGCTTCTAACTGTATGACAAGAAACATGTCAGATCACATAGGGTTCAGGTTTTGAGGGATGCAACACTGTGTTAACAGGCAAGTACCATATATTTTCGAATCTAATCCACACCTGAATCTAATCCACACTAGTTTTTGCCGATTTCTTAAACGAAAAAAATGTTAGTTCATGGTTCTAATCTGCACCTTTCCTTCAACTGCCCCTTGCCTACAAGGCAGACTGATTGAATAATATTGGAGATTACCAATGCTTTAACCATTATCTGACTAACGCGCGGTGTGTGAAGTGGCCATTTAACTGCCAGTGGTACAAACGCAGCACGGCTGATTAGCGCTGCAGCCATTTAAATGCTTTGTACATACATGTAGATGACAGTGAGTCTGATAACTAATAAATTATAAATATTATATATTATAAATAATAAATACAATAAAAAATTATTGTATTATTCTTATGGCATGTACAGCGGCTCTACCATTTTTCCAAAGTCCAGCTCACGACCGCGATCTAATCCGCACGCGATTCTAATCCGCATCTGGATTTTTAGCCCTCTGAAACTGTAAAAAGGATGCGGATTAGATTTGAGAATATATGGTAGTTCATGACATTCTGCAGGACTGTAGTGCCTTCATCTTCAGGGTAAAGCAAATGAAGAACAGAACTACAGGAAACAAGACTGGGAGTCATATAGGGATAGCTGTTGATACTGGGTGGCTGGAAACGGTGGCTAGCCAATCACTGGACGTAGTGGGAGAGACCCACATTTCTCCCCCTAAATGGCTGTTTGTTCTGCAGGAACCTGAAGATGAAGACAGTACAATCCTTCAAAACATCACCAACTACAGGGGCAATGATATGGCATCACATCCCTGAAGACTTTAATCTTCAGCACCTCCACAATGAAAACCTCAAATCTTCCAAGATCGATCATATCATTCTTTCATACTGTACTTGATCACCACTCAAACACTTTAACATGTCATAAGATATTAATATCTTCTTTACTTTGTGTTACTATGTGGAGAAGAGCCAGCAATGTGACTGGTGACTGACACTCTCAATACCCCAATATGCGACAACGTAACTGCGCCTCATGGGCGTCCCAATATCAGAAGTCAGTTACACTCCTGCCATGCCCAGGAGGGAGGACCACGAAGTCCACAAGGACATGTGGTGGCATTGGACGACAAAAAAACACCCCAATATGCAACACCTAACATTTCAAACAAGTAATGGCACTCAATAAACTATGAAGCTGTGATAACAGAGGCTGTATAGTGGACTGGCTTACAGTCTTGGCTAAACAGGGTGGAGTGGAGGGGGGGGGGGGATCCAGCAAGGGCAAAAGACTCTTCTCTTCTTTAAAACGTACACAGTGGCTCTTGGACCCACCACGCCTCCTGCTTAATAGACACTGGGGCAGGGGCATAAAGCTAACAACTCGCCTCCAACCATGTGCCAGGAGTGGGTGCAGTTGTGCCTCTCCATATGTGCCTTCATTGCAAGGAAAGGGGACTTAACGCTTCACATTTCAGAGAATTAAGTTTGTGTATTAACTAGAATGATTGTTCAGTCAAAACACAACAATATATTCAATAGTGTACAGCTTGCAGACTTTACACTATTGAATACATACAACAATATATTCAACAGTGTAAAGCCTGCAGACTTTACACTACTGAATACATACAACAATATATTCAATAGTGTAAAGGCTGCAGACTTTACACTATTGAATATACACAACAATATATTCAATAGTGTAAAGCTTGCAGACTTTACACTATTGAATATACACAACAATATATTCAATAGTGTAAAGCTTGCAGACTTTACACTACTGAATATACACAACAATACATTCAATAATGTACAGCTTGCAGAATCTACACTATTGAATATACACAACAATATATTCAATAGTGTAAAGCCTGCAGACTTTAAACTATTGAATATACACAACCATATATTCAATAGTGTAAAGCCTGCAGACTTTAAACTATTGAATATACACAACCATATATTCAATAGTGTAAAGCCTGCAGAATCTACAATATTGAATATACACAACAATATATTCAATAGTGTAAAGCCTGCAGAATTTACACTACTGAATATACACAACAATATATTCAATAGTGTAAAACTTGCAAACTTTACACTATTGAATATAGTGTTATGTTTTGACTGAACGATCATGTTATTTAGTACTACAGCGCAATGGGATGATTCCTATTAAAAAAAGTTTATGTATAATTAATGAAAAAGACTGGACACAAGGATTCAAATTGCACCTAAAAATTCTGACAGTAAATGGACATTGCATCAACAGACATAACTCCTGTACTGACAAGACCAATGGAAAATTTTATAACATCTTAGGCTCTTCTCTATTCAGCCTACAGGAAGCCATGAAACAGTCAGATACAAGGCATGAACCAAAAGTTTCCGGACAAGGGCAATATAATTATTCTAAGCTGACTTCAGCTACAGGTCAGTACTGCCCCCAGCAAACGCGTCTCCTTCCGAGCTCATACACCCGTCGCAACACCTTTCCCAACGCTGTTAAGCATCTCTGTGACTCTCGCCTTGTGATGCTGCCCAGCACTACTTGCAGTTAAACATTAACATCTGTGATAACCTCCAATCTCAATCCCTTAAATCGGATTCTCATCTCATGACCTATTATAACCTTAGAAAGGAAGTTTTTGTCCTTTGTTGGCCTCATCTTGCACATTCTCACGTATAGAAAGCCAGTCTTGTTTCAGCAATCAGTTTGCAGAAATCCGCCTCTTGATTAAATCCTACTTTACAATGTGTCGGAATGTAGCATATAACAGGCCTAGTGTACAGCATTTGTTGAAATTTATGCATCCACACATGTTAGAACAAATTTCAAATTCAGACTTTTCAGCATTACTCGAGTCTATTCCTGAATTGGCGAGTACAAAACACACCAGACATGATTACGGCAGAGGCCGTATCCCATGCACCACAATTCGATAATGATGAAGTATAAACCAATACAGCACATACAAATAAACACAACAGAAAATCTTCTGTGCTGCACTGTATTCCCTTTATATCCGAGGTAGTTGGGTCGTAGTATTACTCTTAAGTGTCCTCAATGCCTCAAAGTCTGACACTCAACTCTCTTTGATACTTTGAAAATCGGTGCTTACTTTCTGTAAAACCTGATTTAACAATGACTATGTGCTGCACACACAGTGTATTTATGTGTTTTGTGTGGATCTCAGAATAAACAGTGATTATTTCCCTATACAACATTAACTGACCGGTTTTCATAACAGAGATTTAACCTTTTACAGCCCAGTGGTTACTATATGTACCGCCAGTTTAACATTCAACAAATCTACGTTCTGCCCACACAGTGTATTTATGTGTTTTGTGTGGATCTGAGAACAACCAGTGATTATTTCCCTATACAACATTAACTGATCGGTTTTTATAACAGAGATTTAACCCTTTACAGCCCAGTGGTTACTATACATACCACCAGTTTAACATTCAACAATTCTACGTTCTGCCCACACAGTGTATTTATATGTTTTGTGTGGATCTGAGAACAAACAACAATTATTTCTCTCTACACTGATTGGTTTTTATAACCAAGACAAGACAGTGCTTACTGCATGGTACAAACCAGGTATTTATTGAAATTCAGGTTAATTTTCATTTCTGAAATATTAATAACATGCTGCAATAATACCGTGACCAATTTGTCTGTCATCTTTTTCACTATGCATAAATAATTGGCATTCAGTAAGCAGTTCCAGTAAAAGTACATTACGAAGCGTGCAAGTTGGCCACACTCACCTACACCATTAAGATACTTTTAGCAGCAACATTAGCTGTAGTAGGATTAATATTAGTATCACAGTAGAAGCAGTAGTAACAGTATTAACAGTAATAATGGTAATGGTGGTGGTGTTGGTGGTAGCGTCGGGGTGGCGGAGGTGGTCACAGGTTCACAGCGGTAGATTCCACTTAATAGACAAGTTAAAACAAAGATGGCGGTTACATTACAAGTGCCAATGGCTTGTCAAAGGGTTACAACTCACTTTAAAGCATCAGGTTCATCGCACAGTACAGCACTGACAGTGTATGGCATGTGAGACAGTAAGCATCTAATATTTCAGAATATAAAAACATGTGTCTGAAAACTGAGAGCTTACATTACGTAGGGCACAGATGTGAAATAGGTAACATTACAGAAAATGGCCATTATCAGCTTTGGGTGGCTGACTTGTAGTCATGTGACCATACCATTGTAATGACATGTGGGACATCAAGAAAACCTCCAAAGAAGCACCACTGGTGTCACCTCCCATAAGCAAATGCCTAGGTTAATATCCCAGTCCCTTTTGTGTTGGCCAAAGCAAGGTGATACATTACAGAATTAAAAGCCCGAACTTAAAACAAATGACAATTTTACTGCAGTACGTATAGTTATGTGGGCTGGGTAGCGCAGTCGGTATAGCGACTGGCTACGGGCTGGACGGTCCAGGAATCAAATCCCGGTGGGAGCGAGATTTTCCGCACCTGTCCAGACCGGCCCTGGGGCCCACCCAGCCTCCTGTACAAAGGGTACCGGATCTTTCCCGAGGGTAAAGAGCGGCCGGGGCGTGAGGCTGACCCCTCAGCCCATTCTAGTGCCATGGTCAAGAAAGAGTAGAGCTATACCACTACTCCCCATATGGGCCGTACGGCCTGTACAGAGCCTCAGTGTCTGTACAACGGCGCACTTTACCTTTACCTATACCTCTACTACCCCTATGGACTGTACGGCCTGTACAGAGCCTCAGTGCCTGTACAACGGTGCACTTTACCTTTACCTATACCTCTAATACCCCTATGGACTGTACGGCCTGTACAGAGCCTCAGTGCCTGTACAACAGTGTACTTTACCTTCACCTATACCTCTACTCCCCCTATGGGCCGTACAGCCTGTACAGAGCCTCAGTGTCTGTACAACGGTGCACTTTACCTTTACCTATACCTCTAATACCCCTATGGACTGTACGGCCTGTACAGAGCCTCAGTGCCTGTACAATAGTGCACTTTACCTGTACCTATACCTCTACTCCCCCTATAGGCCGTACAGCCTGTACAGAGCCTCAGTGCCTGTAAAACAGTGTACTTTACCTTTACCTATACCTCTACTCCCCCTATGGGCCGTACAGCCTGTACAGAGCCTCAGTGCCTGTACAACGGTGCACTTTACCTTTACCTATACCTCTACTCCCCCTATGGACCGTACGGCCTGTACAGAGCCTCAGCGCCTGTACAACGGTGCACTTTACCTTTACCTATACCTCTACTCCCCCTATGGACCGCACAGCCTGTACAGAGCCTCAGTGTCTGTACAACGGTGTACTTTACCTTCACCTATACCACTACTCCCCCTATAGGCCATACAGCCTGTACAGAGCCTCAGTGCCTGTACAATGGTGCACTTTACCTTTACCTATACCTCTACTCCCCCTATGGGCCGTACGGCCTGTACAGAGCCTTGGTGCCTGTACAACGGTGCACTTTACCTTTACCTATACCTCTACTCCCCCTATGGGCCGTACGGCCTGTACAGAGCCTCAATGCCTGTACAAGGGTGCACTTTACCTTCCCTACCTAATGTAGGGTTACAGTGAATCATAGGAAAGCTGTGACATAGTCCAGTTTCATATGCTGGGTGTAACAGGCATCAACTGAGTGTACATTGTGAATGTAACCACAGTGCAACACAGGTTTTTGAATGTGACATAAATGACTGTTTGCAGTTCGTGCATATCAGTACAGTGTAATGGAGGGGTTCTTTTTTATTGTTATCAAAACGTGTATGAAGAAGAAATCCTATAGAATGTGCTGCAGCAAATGTAGAAGTCATGGAGTTCAAGTTCCTTCAAAGTCAATGGCAAATTGACTTACGAACAAATTTTGAAGATCAGTTTCCTTACTAAAGATGAAGTTATAGAAATTGCTACATGTTTCTCCAAGAAATACTGGGGGGGTGGGGGGGGGGTGTGTGTTCAAAGAATATCCATGAAAATTTTTAAGACACTCATCCCCAGAAATCGGTGTGTTCAATTCATCTGTACGCAGCCACAAAATCGCTTCATTTTAAACCATATGAATTCACAGTTGTGCAGAAATGAACGAGTCTTTCCACAATATGATTTTGTAACTGACTGTTTTATGAAAGAATACCAAGTGGTGAAGCTGGTTCATTGGGTACAATGAACTCAATGAGAGATGAAAGAGATCACTTCTGTTATACGCTCTAACGTGCTAGGTTACATAATATGGACTCCATGGGTCGGTTCTCTACTCAGCTGGACACCATCTTTTAAAACTACGCTTAAAAATTCAGTCACATCCATGGACAGCTACAGTAACAGAGAAGGTGAAAAAGAGGGAGAAAGTGTGTGAGTAGTGTAGTACAAACTGAACACAAAGGATGCAGTCAAGACCTGGGCATTGTACATATGTATGCATCAGAATATTATCTGTGAAAATGACTGTGTGCCATGGGAATGTGAATACACATCACAGTAGAGACGAGTAAGGGCATGAAGACATGCATGTTCTTGGGAGGGTAAAAAGTAATGTCATAACATGGCCTACTGCCTCACAGATATACTGTAAGGCTCTTTAAGAGAATGATATTATGGTGGGTGGGTGGGGGTGGCAGGGTGATGTGATGTACATCCAAGACCTCCCTGTACCCAATGCCTGGTTGTAGACTCCAGTTGAAATGTGATGGCACACGGTGACGCACAGGAGGGGAAGTAAAGGGGAAACTGGGCGAATGGAGTGGGTAGCCAGTAGCCTTCACACTACCTTGGAACATGGTGTATCCAGCATTATTACCGTTGATGTGCACACCTCAGCTGCCAGTAGTCGACTGAACTGACGCCCCCCCGCCGATTTAAATGGACTCGTCCGTTTTGCCGAAAGACGAAATCTGCCATCACATTTCAACTGGCCTCTACTGTTGTATAACAAACATGTTCCTTCAGATGGCTCATATTTGCAACAGAGCTATATAATAATATTTTGTGCCATGTGAAACATACATGTTCATTGGACTGCATACTGACATTCCTCTCTGCACTACCAAAGGAAACCAGCCAAAAGATGTAGGCCAGAAGGGCTGACAGGCTGTATAAGAAATTCTGGATGTAGAAGAACAGATAAAAGATCCTTAAGTGAGGCACACATGAAGTCACAACATTAGTGTTCAGTCTACTCTAAAGTGAGTGTCTGTTGCAACATGCAGAGCAGTACACAATCACTGACAGCGCCTGGAGTTGTGGGAGGTGGCACTGAGTTGTTGGGTGATGGCTCCTTGTGTTTTGAAAGATTATATACTGCCTTCGAGGACCCATTACCCTTGCAAAATGAAGGCAACCTGGTCCTATAAAACACCATGAATCACCCACCTAATGGCATGGCATGCTTTCCCAGATTATTTGAATCCTAAGCAGAACCAATCCTGCACACTTGTTGATCCCACATCAGGTGATTATTTAGGATCAGTGCTAATGATATAACACACCTTCCAATTGGCTCAATTGCCATCTATGACAAGGTTGTGGTTAAGATTCCCCACTTCCTCCCAACACAGAAGGGAACAAAGGTGGTTTTCATGATCAAGAATTTGGAACCCCGTATCCGAGTTCCTGTGACAACTGGTTGACAGGTAACTGAAGTTGTTCCTGAGGGCTGGGAAAGACTGAGGTGGTGGCGGTGGTGGTGGCAGCAGTGTGGTGGCAGTGGTGGTGACGGCAGTGGTAGTGGTGGTGGTAGCAAGGTGGTGGTGGTGACGGAGGTCGGAGGTGGTGATGGTGACGGCAGTGATGGTGGTGGTGGTGGTGGTGTTAGTAGTAGAAGTAGTAGTAGCTACAAAGACACAAAATGCACAGGACATGGTGATGACCCTCCTTCCATTAAACACAGTGCGATAACTGAGACCAGCACACAGCCCCAAGACATGCAGCAAGCAAGGGAACATCAATGCGCACTAACTTGCATGTACACGTAAATACTCTGCCACTCAGGCTATTACAGTTCAGCCCAACCTTGGTCACAATCCTGAAACCAAAAATACCAACCACAATATGAACAACACACACACATTTTGTAAGATCTGAGGTTTTCACAATGCCCAAGATTAACAGTGCAGTCCTGTGCATCATGACAACGTGCAGCCCGACAGACGAATTGGAGAAACACACTGCCCCCACCAGCCCTGTCGACAGTGACAGTATTTTTGACTATAACATACTGCTGTGTTTTGTACACAACCTTTGAAAGAGTAAAGCAGTCCTGTTACAGGCCGATAGTGGCCCTGGGGGTTCCAGGAATTTAAGGTTCCCAGATTTCATGACAACGGCACAGGATGATGGTAAGATTGTCAGCCCTACGCACCAGCCGCCTTTACCCCCAGGAAATGTTCCTGTTACTCATTTCTGTTAGAGGCTGAGTCAACCCCTGGGCCATAGTGCGATCGGAAGGATTATGTCAATGCAAAATTCCAATGACACCAGCGGGAATCGAACCAGGAAACATTCCGATTTGTAGCGCAGTACCTTAACCACTGCACTACCGTCATACATAAAAGTTAGATTACAGAAATAAAATTTAATCACCGTTAACAAAACTTTATGACATGCATAAAGATACATTTTATGCTCTATTTCTTGACATGTTGCTTACATTATATTACTGACCTCAAGGCGGCAAGCATGGAGGGGTCCAAACATGTCAGAAACTGCATACCATACACAGTAATGATGTTGTTACCAGTGACAGAATTTTATTTCCTGAGAATTACAGTAATGGGGACAGTATGTTCTCCTGTAATGATTGTACAAGCCTACCAGACTACACGGCGTCACAAACCAGAACACACAGACACCGGAGTCCAGCAGCTCCTCCATACCAAACACAACACATTCCCTTGCTGTCTCGTAAAACCCATGCTGAGCATGACCACAAGACAATGACATTTCATGTAACTGTATCAGAGGATGAACACTTAGGTCTGGTGGAAGAAACACAAAGTATGTTCAAAATTTTTAAAGAAAAGCTGCTTGGTAAGGGGCTAACTGGAAGCCTGGAAAAAAAAAGACTGGTTGATTGGGTGTGTGATAAGCAAACACGCCACAAAATGCGAATATTACAGAACAAGTACGAATGACACAGAGGTAAACATATGCATAAGCACAACTCAGCCAACATTTGCCCATTCATTTGATGTTTGTGTGAACGTACATCATTGATATAATAATACAAACAGCCGACTAGATGCAACAATGATAATTTTGTTAACAATTTCAATCAGCTCGACATGTTTCGGACGATAATTTCGCCCACCCTCAGGAGCACTAGACTGTGTTTACGGCTTGTGGCATAATGCACTGACAATGCTGCCTGCTGGTGACCAGCAGACAGCATCGTTGGTGCTTTATACCACAAGCTGTAAACACAGTCTAGTGCTCCTGAGGATGGGCGAAATTATCGCCCGAAACATGCTGAGCTGATTGAAACTGTTAATAAAATTATTATTGTTGCATCTAGTCGGCTGTTTATATTATCACCTTTGCCCATTCATTGTGTCAGCAAAAGAAATGATACAATAATAAGAGTGTGATCTCCTTCAGATGTGATCTGACAGGTTATTACCATCATCTTGAAGAAACCTACTGCCTCCATGCTACTCTAGTCTTCTACCCTGAAGGTGGGTAGTGCAAGTACCTTAAAACATAGGCAACTACCTATCAAACTACAGTCACGTGTCGCTTAACGATGGGCATATGTTGTAAGAAATGTGTCTTTACGTGATTTCATCATTGTGCGAACGTCATAGAGTGTACTTACACAAACCTAGACAGTACAGCCTACTACACACCTAGTCTATATGTTATAGCCTATTGCTGCTGGGCTACAAACCTGTACAGCATGTTACTGTACTGAATACACACAGTGGTATTGTATATAATAGAATTAAAAGGTAAAGTGATCCCATTAGTCCCGGTGTGACCCAGAGGGTGGGTAGAGATATAGCTCTACTCTTCCATGACCGCGGCACTAGAAGGGGGGTGAGTGGTCAAAAGCACGCCCCAGCCGCACTTTACCCCCAGGAAAGACCTGGTACCCATTTTACAGGAGGCTGGTTGGGCCCCAGGGCAGGTCTGGACGGGTGGAAAATCTCGTCCCCACTGGGATTCGATCCCGGACTGTCCAGCCCGTAGTCAGTCGCTATACCGAATGCGCTACTCCGCCCACAATATATTATAATATTATAATCTTATGGGAAAACCATCATATATGCGGTCTGTCATTAACCGAAACAAACATCGTTATGCAGCGCGTGACTGTACATCCCATCGCACCCCACAACACCAAAGTTTTAATCCTTTCCCATCATTAGTCTGAGCACTTCCAACATCATAACTTTCCAGTACAGGTCCAGCGCTGCGATCCTTCCGCTGCTAAATTCACCACCTCATTATCAGTTTTTGTATGTTTTTACATACATGTATAATTATTCTTCACATTCCCTGACATCCTATATAGTACATTCAAGCCTTTAGGTACGTGATACTGCATCACTGGGCCAGCAGTTCCCAGTGCATCAAAGGATCAAGGTGCCTTCATCCGCATATCCATTAAAATTTCAGGGAAATACTCACCCAATGACACAGCTTCACAACCCAGAAGATATGAATCTTCAGCACTACCACTGTGAGAACCTCAAACCTCACATCTTTTCTAATATTTCACAAACAGGAATGCAATATGACAGAAATTTTACATTTTCTTGAACACCTTGTGTATGTGTTGTTGCTACATCATTTGTCTGTTGCAGTTGACAGGCCTGAGGTTGGAAATTGTAAGGCTGGTAATATTAATCCTTACTAATATGAGGATCTCAAGTATGTTGCCACTCACACTGTACAATACTTGCATTTCCTGAATAAAAAGTTCCGAGATACACAGTTTTCCCCATGCGACTAGTTACACTTCTGAAGTTCTGCCAGAATTTCTGTACAAAAAAAAATCTTAAAATTTTCTCACATATAATAGTTCTCGTGTAAAATATTTTCCCACTTCAGACGTGAATTTCTTCGAACTTTTACACACAAAAAATTTCCCATTTTATATGTTTAAGAGTTTTCACAACTACTCATTTCTTGATGGCTGACCGTTACGAACTGCTGGCTACAACACTGCTAGCACACGATCTATGAGCTGTTCATTTCCAGTTTCAGGGATTTTCCTATTCATTATTTACTAAATGAAGCATATCACAGAGATGGTGCACCAAAGTTTTAACTTCTAGTGCATTTTTTAAAATTGTGATGCAGGAGATGACAATGTGCTGTGAATGAATAAACACTGAAAATTGTTCAATGTTAATAAAAATCCAACCAGATGCAACAGTATGCAGATATTTATTTACTGCAAAGGCACTCTACATGTTTCGGGTGTCACACAGCACCCATCATCAGGAGTACTAAAAACTGTAACCGCAGCCTCCGGTACAGGTCATAATACTGGTACAGCTACTTCCCTCCAACATGGCCTGATCGGGACTGTAACCGCAGCCTCCGGTACAGGTCATAATACTGGTACAGCTACTTCCCTCCAACGTGGCCTGATTGGGACTGTAACCGCAGCCTCCGGTACAGGTCATAATACTGGTACAGCTACTTCCCTCCAACGTGGCCTGATCAGGCACAGAACCATGAGTTTAAAATTTACTGAAAACTGTGTAATGACAGCTCTAAGGAGGAGTGAAGTGGGATAAACGAAGAAAGTGAACCTGTGCCAACACAAAATGAAAATGGGCTCATAATTTTTTGGGCGTCCAATATGACCCGCATTTCAAAATCTTTTTCTCGGCACTGGAACACCTGGATACCCAAGCTGCCCTGATACTATACATTCGTGATTACTGTGACAGAAACATTATTAAATAATTGCTTCAGATCAAAATACAACAGTGGATCAAAAACCTAACCTCACTTTTACAATGTCCTTCTAAGTTTTAACCTTTAATAGGGTTCTTCATCGCTGGTCTGTCAAAAAACTTCTTACGCAGGAAATGCTGTCAATCGGAAGCATTACTGTAACAACGTGGCAATTATCTCAATGTGGTGGCAACCCCAAAATGAGAAGCACATGAAACAGACATCAGTAACGAACTGAGATGAAGTCGCGTCTTACCTGGAAATGCATACTCACCCTTGAATAATAAAACTGTCCGTTGTGACGAACACTGAACAGGGAGGTCACTCGACTTCTGAAGTGCTTGCAGTATGTAGGCTTTCTGAAATATAGTGCCAACAAGCACAGGGCAACCACCAGCACAATGGGGCCCACCACCAGACCCACTGAAACAAAACACATTCCTTTGCTATAGGACTGAGCTGGCCATATGTGGCACACAGTTCGGCACCTCGTTAACTGCAACCCCACCACCCTCACGTTTTGTTCCCTTCATATCCACATCCATGTCCCAGTAACGTCTTCCATTCAAGACATGACTGAATTTTTGTACGCAGCTGTCATCTCTCCTGTTGCGCCACACAACCCATCCAACACAACCTCCTTCATTTGGACACACATGCAATATTTAACGAAGTATGAAGCTTCTCAATATGTAATTTCTCCGTCCCCAAGAAATTTCTTCTCTACGAGTTACAGGTAGGGTGTCTTATAGACAAAATGCTTCATGTTGTGTGCTTTCTTCTGGGTAATTCTCCGGCGTCTGAATTTTATACGCTGACATTTCAGAACACTCTGTCTGTTCTGTCTTCATAGGCGGGTAGGTATTTCGTCATACCTACCCGCCTATGAAGATGGAACAGTGTTTAGAAACGTCAGTATATAAAACTCAGAGGCCGGGGATTTACCCAGAAGAGAGCACACAATATTCAGAACATGGCAAAAGTTTGGAAAAAATTCTTTGTACTTGGCAATTTTATGGATAAAGAGTCTTTCTGCAATTTGGAGCACCATGCCCAAAATGTATTAGAACACACTTCAAATTCTGACAATGTTTCTTATGCGTATTTGACCGTGCATCATCTTGATATTTGAATACAGGTAGACCAACTTGATGACACTTGTTTTATTATGTCAATTTACTGCTCAACATGTTTCGGATGTTAATACATCCATCTTCAGGAACTTGCGACTACTTGGTGCGTTATTGTGTAGGCTGTAT
>Ga0123352_10008591_pt1 | contig 15903 bp, 7 predicted proteins | sample TergutLab28metaG_FD_89700 | JGI IMG/M metagenome (GOLD analysis project Ga0123352, IMG submission 89700) | Labiotermes labralis P1 segment gut microbial communities from Petit-Saut dam, French Guiana - Lab288 P1 | ecosystem: Host-associated > Arthropoda: Insects > Digestive system > Gut ... | reverse complement strand
CGCGTCACCAAGGGTGCACATATCGAGCACCTGTAAGGTAGGACAGAAACTTGGAGTGTCTCTCTCTCTGTTGATATGCTCCTTTCTGCCGTGTCTGTCTTGGTTGTTGCGCAGTCGAGTTCGAAAATCCCGGAGGGACTTACGAATAACCCTGTATATGCAAATGCTGCTTCTTAGTGCCGTGTTATATTTTCGTGCTTATTTACACACGGTGTGGGCAAGAAAGCCAGTAAGAGGGCGTGTAAGTTTGCTGGCTTATTTTAGGTAAGTGTAGTTTTGAGAATGTACGCAAGGACTTGCGTGGAGAACTAAATTTGGTTTCGCGTTGCTGCATGAAGGCGGTATCCACTTTTATTATATTCTTTTCAAATACCGAATTTCACCTTTCGCGATTTAGTTGCGTAAGGTGTTGCAAGTCCCTAAAGCCGAAATTCCACATTAACGGAGAGACCACGACAGTCTGAGGGTAAGAAGGTAATCAACTTCGTACCTCACGAACACTGGACGGACCTTCATGATATTCAGTGTGCACGGATGCACCATTTATTGCCGTGTTGTGTTTGTAACAAGAGGGCGTATTTGGTCATGACATAGTGCACAGAATTTACCAAGACGTTCTTCACTTCCTGAATATAGTGCGGTTTTACGATACACACATAAATGTGGTTGCATTTACGTCCATAAGAAAGGTGTGGATTTCCGGAGCCTGTTTTTACGAACCTCAGAAATGCTGTTCAGCATTGTGCTCGGACCTCTGGGATTGAAATTTACCCAAATCGAACAACAAACATCGAAAGTACGGATAGGGATCCGTAGGGAAATAGATCTGCTACTGAAATACACCCGTTCAGTCTAACGTAGACCTCGACCCGGGGGTTCAAATTTGGCACTTGTGGAGCGCGAGTGAGCGGAGTTGGCAGTTGTAGTCGTCCGAAGCAGGTTTCTGACTGCCAGAGTATAAAACAGTGCATTTTGGTCAATGTAGTGGGTCTGCCTCGACACTCTGCTTGCCTGTCGGCTATCCCGGCTGAGCTGTGTTCCTCAGTGTCAAGACGAAAGCGGGATGCTGTACCCAAACAGGCCATAACAATTTCCATCCACTGGCTGACTGACTGCCTGACTGACTAATAATTAACTAATTTATTTACGTAGTACTTACTTACTTACTCAGTGGAGCAGAGTCCTTCCTGAGAAAGTAACAGTTCCTCGGCTAGTCAAGAAATTTCCCTCGTTTTATGGAGTCCGAAAGTTCGTCACTGCATTCACATGCGCTCAGACTTCCACGAACGAATTCTTGAAGATTCATTTTAATATTATCCTCCCATATACGCGTAGCTCTTCCAAGTGGTCTCTTTCCCTCAGGTTATCCCCCTTCAAGATTTATAAAATTCTATTTTCTCATTATGTTCTTCCTCCAGTCGTATTAGACGATGCGTAACTCCAGTGTTGAAACGTCTTGCTGTAATAAATATAATACTGTTGGTAACATTAATGACTAGGCATATCAGTAAAGTCTGCCTAATTAGGCTCTCAGAACTTTCCCTAACACGGCTGCTACGTATTTGGATGTATAATACACATACATAGACTGGGCTTTAAGTCACTCGTGCAGAAATGTCCCGGTTTACTGAAGGCCCGCGGGTAACATCTGATTGATTAGAAACGCTGGAGACGGGGTTGGCAGGCGAGCAGAGGGGTTAATGGAACACCGAGTGTCCTGCCATTACACACGCTCTAACGACGTAAGTTTGCAGCAGTTGTCTGATTTCTGCCAACACCTGTCATCGACGCTGGTGAACTACACTGTAATTGCGACTACCAATTTGATACATAATGTCAGCCACATTGAGGACAAATCTGCCGAAACGTGTTCTGTACACAGTAATACGAAGATGTTTGACTGGCGTGGCAGCACTAGAACTCTCCATTGAGGGAGGTCAACGGCGTAAGATGTTCAGAAAGACAGTAATTCGATGAGAAAATTTATGACTGGGAGAGCATAGTTCTGTACCGGACGGGGGTAGAGCGTCCCAAACATGTCTGTCACTTGGCCGCTTCTAGCAGTGAGATCGAAAATGGGAGTAGCTTTACACTGATGTGGGAGAAGTTGACAGTTAAATGCAGAAAATGATACCAGGAAGAGCTGCGTGTGTATTTCTGACTAAGTATGGTTACGGGTGTTGAGAATGTCATGGTACATCATATCTAGGTGATTGTTGCTATATCGTATTGTAATATTTTAAATATTGTAATTATTTTAGCAAATTTAACTGCTGTTGATGTGAATTTTAACACCTCGGGTTTTTCGTTATAGAAGACACAAATTATACAAAGTTGGCATGATAGAATAAAAATTTGTGCACATAGGACACCGATTGTGACGTAATACAGGATTGTCGAAGTGTATACACGTACGTTTGTCATTATGGAACACTGATTTGCGCGCACTCGCTTTTCCGTGAAGGCTGTTTCTTGGTGTGAAATACGGTTCATTAGTGAAGTCACACGTTTCTGCAAGCTCGTTAAATCGAGCCGGTTTGTAGACTAAGACAGGCTTTGACGGAGACTGTTTGAACTAGACCTTCGATAAATAGGAAGTTGGTAACGTACGCGTGTAATTGTCACCAGTCTTTTCGGGACGAGAGTAGAGCCAACCCCGAAACGCCACGTGTATGTAATACATATCATCTGACAGTGGACAGTGCCCACCATGGCACCGTGTAATGAATCGGCCATAGTCTTAGTCCTTTACAGAATATAAGAAATAGCCGGTGATATGAAGTGAATGGAGCAGACGCAGTGGCTGCTGTAGTTGTGACGGTGTATGTGCGTAGCTACCGTTCACTTGCATAATAACAGTTTAGTTCTCCATCGCTCGAACACTTATGGACTGCCCACAGAGTGAGTTCGTGGTTTGGGGGTAAATGGCGAGATTGGACGTTCTGGCTGTGGTGGGTATGAATCAACACTGTTTTAGAGCCTGTGACGCCTTGCAGTCTGGTAAACTTACCGATATTTAATAGCAATATGCTGTTTATATCGTTGTCCAGGGCGGGCTGGGTGGTCCGGGGATCGGTTCCCGGTGCCGGCGAGATTTTCCGCTCCTGTCCAGACCGGCCCTGTGGCTCACCCAGCCCCCTACACAAGGGATACCGGATCTCTTTCCCGGGATTAAGCGGCCGGGGCGTGGTGTTAACCACTCATCTCCATCTAGCGCCGAGGATAAACCAAGAGTAGAGCTATGCATCTCCCCTTTTGGGCCTTCATTGCCTGTTCGAGGGTGCACTTTACCTTTGACATTTACCTTTTTTATGCTGTGTATATCAGGGTGATGGAAACAGCAGTTTTCTCTGAATAGTCGATACACTTCTACCGGGTACACGGTCTCAACACATGAAGTATTATTCTTTAACTGGGAAACTGCGTTGTCTCCATTATTCATATCCCCTTCACTGCAGACCCGGTAGCCCACTGAACGTAACTGCCCGTCTCTCTAACGTTGTACAACGTATGTTAGACTTCATTTGTGATTAATTGTCCTTTAGTTTAACTGTCAGCAACGTATTAGAGGTGGTGTTAAAAGGACAAGTTGATAGATTGCTAATTGTGATGATTGGTTGCTGAGCAGTTATTGATTGTCTGCCCACGTTCTACAGGTTATTATTTAATCTACCAGTTTCTTAAGTTTAGCACAAGGTCAAGGCCATCTTAATGTCGTGATTTCAGAACATGTTTTGCAGTGAGTGATTTTCATTAGAGTCCTTTATAACAAAACGCAGTCGATATATTGGATAGGTTTATATCAATGTATGTTTCACTTATGATTAACAAGTAATAAGAGTAAGTCTGTCAAGCGAAACTAAAGTTTTGAACAGTGTCACAGTGCGTTGTCTCTGTGTATTTGGTGACATTGGTACTGTTGTTATAGCAAAGCAGTAGCAGCTGTTGGAGGTATACTTGTTCATGTGGGCCTGTTTGGCTTGTTTAATTCTTAGCGACGCTTTCTCCAGTACGTATTAGCGTGTGTTTCGCTGGATCACTGGATGAGAGAAGAATTATGACAGACGCGGTGAGGAATATCTGGAAAACTGCGAACATAGCGTTTGTTTGGTGCCGCTGTGTAAGATAAATTGTCGGTAAATCCAGGCTGCTGACTGAGAACTGAATAGGTTATATTCAGAATAAGTAGTAGCTCTGCTAACCATTTTTTAAATTGTTGCAATATGCGGTGCCTGGTGATGGTTCGTGAGAACTGAAACTCGTGACATTAGAATGTTGTGCTGGACGGTGTGTCTTTTTTGGGGACATTACAAGCCACATACCTGCAGTGTTCATAATTATGCTACACGTGAAGCGTAAATCCAGGTAGTGTTTTGCGTCGTTGGAATATCTGTGTATTACATGCACACCAGTACGTGACAGGAACCGTATCCTCGTGGTTATCATCTTGCTGTCTTGCCTTTTACTGTCTTATAACAAAAGCTTGTGAAAAGTGTGGATTTATGACAGAAGTGTTTAAATTGTGTGTTGCACGAGATTTTCGTTGTAACGTGTTTTGAAAAAAACAGGGACCTCTGTAAAAATATGTACCGAGAGTATATTATGTTTCGGGGATGTGGAGAATTGGTTATGAATGTCTCTTTGAAGAGCGAAGTGGAACAAGCACGAGGGTGTCAATGTTGGATCGTCACCACCCAACGAAATTTGGCAACTGGAATGCATATTGAAAAGAGATAAAAGAATCTGTTATCTTTGTGTTTAGCTTCCACATTTCCTTGTGTTTAACAACGATTTTTGTATTACGGGCATTATTTAGGGCTGAATTACAGTAAACTGGAAAGAGATGAGCACGTTGTGGCTGCGTTCTTTCGAAACGCAATGTATTAACCTTTAGACGCCTAACGTCAACTATAGTTGACGTACCGCACCGCTAACCTCCAAAGTTGCATTTTATATATTTATTCAACAAATGTAGGTACTGAATATTTTAAACATGGTGTATAATCTCCGTTTTTTTCTCTTCAAAATGCAGTTTGTTTCATAATTCTAACTTGTTTGGTTCCTGTATTATTCACATTTTATATACAGGTGTGCTAAAATTAAAAAAATAATTCCGGCCCCATAAGGTTAAGATTGACCTTTATCGGAATACGTCAAAACAACAGACGCTTTCGGTAAGGACAGCCGATGTATCGACGGAGAATGAAAGCAAGTATCAGTAATAACCTGCTCATTCTGTCGACAGTCAAAATTACTTTTTTTTAAAAATCTACTCTAATAGGACGTTACTTCCGAAATACCAAATTATGGACACATTCCAAATTATTCAGGACAAGGCTACTGAAGTATATATGGCTGCGTTGTGCTGCCCATTGTGTTTTATAATAAAATAAATTTGAGATCCACGAAAAACGAATCGCTTAATTTTTAGTGATAGACGGTTGTTTAAATTGTCAATGACGTGGAAGTATTACAGTTCCGTCTCTTTTTGTCTTCTGTACCATTTACTGTAAGTGTAAGAATTACTGAACTTGGAAAGGGGAATGGATTTTTACTGATGAGTTGCCTCTAATTTTGTTCTTATTTCGTTCATTGTAACTCTTACTACGAAACGAGTTCTGGACGGATGATAGTCGTTCAGTTCGTGAAGTTACCCATTTTTTGGAACCCGAATTTTCTTTTCTGTGTTTACAAGACGCCGCCAACGGAACCCGTGCAACGTCATCCCTTGATTTTACCCTGATGGATTATCAGCTCTCAAAGTTAGTGATCCGTGGACAGTTAAGCGTTGTACTGAGTAGGCTGTGGGCTGGGCGTCTGAGGAAGTTTAGTTCGATTCCAACCAGGTGCAGGCTCTTGGTTCCTACCCAACTTACGATTATGAGTACCGAGGGTTGTTTCGCTTGGGGTGAAGGACCGCAGCTTGGAGCTGACCACCCCCATCTATGGCCGAAGTTTAAGACTGCTTAGCGCTATACCTGCACTCCCACTGCCTCCATGGCATGTACAGGGTCACCTTACTTTTATCCTCAACTCCTGGAGGCCGTCTTCTCCATCTTGAATCTGAGGACGTGATAAGGGACCCACTTCACAGGGGATGGTTGTGTTCATAAAGTAGTTCCAAACATCGCTCACTTAACCAAAATGGGCCTCAGTATACGAGTACGTGAGATGAGAAAATTAGCCTTTAAAAACGGGTATCTGCTTTAATATTTCCAACGTAATTAGGGTAAATAACAAATTAGCGCACTGGTTTATAGCTTGTAGAATGCATGCATAAATAAACGAAAAAAAAATGTAATGGGCACTCCAGTTCGCGTTACAGATGTTTGCAAAATGTTCTCTTTGTTGTCGTATATACCTCATTGCCTTTATGTTTACGTTTTACATAATCATTCAGGACATGATCACACCACTTGGACTGACTACATAACAGAACCATGGTTCTTGTTTTACTGTATTTAAATATACACACGCTTCTAAAACATCGGATAAACGTTATTCAAATTAGATATGCTGTGTACGTTGTGTACTTATTTGGATAGGAGGCGGTTGTGAAACAAACTTTTCACTGTGGGCCTCGTGCCGTAGCAGCATTGGCCCGAAATTGGCCAAAACAAAAGACGTTGGACAGCTTCTGATGAAGACACTCATTACCTAATGTCAAATTTCATTGAGTAATTTCGATGATGAAATATGAGGACTGACGTACGTCGGAATTGTGCTATTCATTCTATGTATGTTGTGTAGAAAAATCTTGAAGTGTATTCCATTTCTTATCGCATGGCCTTTTCTTATGGTTCATTGTTGCAAATACATTGCAGTGCCACTTATCTCTTCACAGCCTGCCCAGAGTTCACAGTGCGGACGACGGAAAAAAGGAAAGCAGTCTTTTATGGTCATGAAAATAAAGAAAAAATAAAATCTTGACTGACAGGGAGTTGAACTGGAGTGGTTTACAGACGCTAATAAAATTTTAGCAAGAACCACTTTCTCGTTCTTCTAACTACATAGATTTGTTTGCTTTTCGCATATCTCGTCACTTCTTTTGATTTTGTTTTCGTTCTTTTTCTACTCCTCTCCTTTCTGTCTCTCTCTCTCTCTCTCTCTGTAAGAGAATTTCGCCCACAGACAATGGAATAAAGTTAAACAGACTGTCGTCTCCCTGAGTATTTGCTTGCGGTTGGGAGTATTACCATAAAATATATTATAACGAGCGTAATGCCCATTTTCTTTCAAACCAACCTTGACTCTCTGTATTCTAAGCCTGGTTTGTACTCAGTCCATCAGCTCGTTCATTCATTGCTTCACTACTTGTTTATTACGTTTTAATTTATCTTTCAGTATTTGTTTATGTTCTCGGTAATGTTAATTTATATTTATTGGTTTTTATCGGAACTCCTGTAGTGCAATCAGGAAAGTGACTGGCTACGAGCTGGACGATTGGATTTCGATTCCTGGAATTTCAAAGCTGTTTCTCTTCCTTTTTGCGGTCCACAGCACTTGTGGAGCCCACAAATCTCCTGACCGTTGGTTGCCGGGATCCTTTTCCGTGGGCAGGATTATCGGAACGTGATTCTGACCATTCGCTTCCGACTGTTGTCCAGGGTTAGAAGGATCTGTTGTGTGTTTTATTGGTGAGGGTGCAGATTTGTCTGTCTGTCTGTCTGTCCATTCTTCCTTTTTTCAGTTTTTTTTTAAATTTATATCGACGACATGATTTCCCCGTCGTTGCAGGAGGCCGGACATTTCGAACAAGGCACATCGTTATCTACATGAGTTGTCAGAAAAGGCGAACAGGAATAAATGCCGTCATTTGTGATCTTGACGCTGTTTTAGTAACGGGCGTTTACAGAGATCTTGTTCAGAAGGCCTTTCAGGCCACGAAACACACATTTTGACTGACATTTGTGTAGTAGGCTTTAGTTGCTCTGTAGTTTGTAAGTTGGAAATCGATGATCGAGAGCTGTGTTTTGTTTAGTTCTTGACTTATAAGTGACAGTTTTTTTAAGCCAATCTAGTAGAAATTTGCCAGGAAACTGATAACCAAAGCTCCGGGAGCACTTGGCTCTTGTGATTATCGTTAATGCATGAGTGGCATAGACAACCTTAATGTATCGTAATTTCTGCATTTCGGTTGACCGCCATTACTGTCACAATCGTTGTTTGATACAGGAGAAATGAAATTTGATAACGCCGTGATGATCGGATTGTAACAGAACTAGTCGATATGTGAGTTAACTAACGGGTCCATGTTCCACAAAGTTCCTCTAAGGATGGTAAATTCATGTGTATTGTAATACGAGAATCCCTTTCCAAAACACGTAGAAAACCCTGATTGAATTGTGATGAATTCTGTTTTGATATTTCATTGATTTGTCTGAAAGAGTGGGTGGAAACAAATTTGCATGGTTATATGATTCGTTGCCCATGGTCGCTGAGCCGACACGTATTGCGTGCATGGAAGTACAGGGCAACAGTTTCAGAGTGCTATGTAACTCGGTACAGAAGAAAGTTTTATAGTTTATAGTCTTCTGACAGGTCGGAAAATTGTCTCTTTGTATCTTTTACGTTACCGCGTTTATGGGAAATGGTACCCCCTGTTGCGTGGTTGCAGTTTGAGGCGCTTGCTGTGTGGTCTGTGACTATGTGAAGGCCTTCTCCCCGGTGACTAACAACACAGCCAATCTGGACATGTCAGAGTAACATCTTTGTTTATAAGATCATTGATTTATCTTGTACAGTAGTTTTGCGTACGTGAATCAAGAGAACGCTGTCCACATTAGCGAAACAGCATAATTTCAAATGTGCAGCTTGCGTTTTGAGTTTTTGGACGTCTACCCACGACAGTGGTGCCTCCAAAACCCATTTGAATAACGCTGCTAATGAACTTGGTGTTACAGTCTCGTTGTAACTGGGATCATCTTACATGTCGGCTGTGCATGAAACGCGAAGTAGTTCCCCCGGTTCATTGATTGTTGACAAAGAAGTTGCGAGTTTTATAGCAGGGACCAAGTTTTAGAGACAATAAAATATTTATAAGTTTTATGCCAAGTTATTGAAATTATTGGGAACAGCGTTCAAAAATATTAGATAAGAGGCTTTCACGATAGTGAAGATTCATAGTATGTGCTATTTGGATTTTGACGCCTTGTAGTCTGGCACGTAGTTCTTACGTGGAGTGCCACCTAACAGAAATACGGGGTGTCGGAGTGGGAACGTGCTAGAAGGCCAGGCTACAGAAAACCAAACAAATAATGACATGCAGGCCGAGGGAAAGAGAAGTTCATGAAGACCGCTGGTGAGAATGATGTTTGGTATTTGTACACGCGTTATTTTAATAACACTACTTTTCCTGTTACATACTCTCGCCTCTTGTTACGTTCTATTTCTTGTCCATTCGAAAGGTCATGTCACCCACCTATTCTCTCTCTTTCTTTCAACCCCCCCCCCCCACACACACACACACACACACACATACTGTAAGCCAGTAGGGATGTTTATGCAGACGTGTATATCGTGTTGAATTGGGTTCAGGTCATTGAAAGTAAAGGCCGACTCACACATAGCACGCCGTGCCCATGCCGTGCCGCTAAGGGTTTAGAATGTGTCTTTTCCATTTAATTTACACAACAGTGCGGCCGTGTCTGATTCACATTTGCCATGCTCCGACCATGCCATTCTTCTCAAGGCCACGGCACAGCACGTCCGTCGAGAGACGGCCTGTGGGCTACCTGCCAGCGTTCGACTTCTTCCGGCTACCACGCGGAGTTCCACGAAGGTTGTTATCAGGAGCATACCAATCTTAGATACAGGTGGCCAGTATGAAACCAAACAACATTTGTTACGGACGAGGTAAACAGAGGTAGCAGCACACTATAAAAAAAACTGTTAAACTAGCAGTTCGGATATTTCTGGCTACTACGTGTACTTTCACAAAGGACATGGCTCTATCGGAGCATGGCAGGGGCGCGGCATGGCATGTGTGAATTAACGGCATTTCATGGCAGGGGGACGGCATGGGCACGGCTTGCTATGTGTGAATCGGCCTTAAATGGTTGTTTCGGTGCAGTGGTGATGTGGGCAGTGCAGCAGTAGTGTTACGTAAGGAGCAAGTGGTGGTCTGATTTAAATTTGTATGCTGAAGGGAAGATACGTGAGTACTTCAGTTGACGTTACAAGAGTATGATTTTCAGTAAACTTCCAAGTGCTATGTTAACAATAAATTCCCAGAAATATCTTGTGACACGTACTGTACTTGGAATACCTTTGTCTCTACCCCATAAGGGGCTGTCTCAATGTAGGGTTTCAAAAAAGAATTAAATCAGAGCAATTAAATTTTAGACCCTTTCTTGCCCATAAAATGAGTTAAGGCCTGGATACGTACATGTCAGCATTCAAATCGTTCTTAATATCCCACGTAAGCGTCGTGCGTATTTCATTACAGGCACCGAGACGCTGTCGAAGAATTCTTCAAACTTTTCGAAATATATTAGCCATCTGTTGAAGAGTGTCCTTCGTATAAATTCGTCTAAATTAGGTATGTGTGCGTGTGTGTGACTTTGGTTTTTAACTCACAGAGAGCAGACTCCTAGGAAGAGCAACAAATAGACGCAGGAAAGGGGTAGAAATCTCCTCCAAGCCAAATGTATTGTGTCGTAACGTAAACAACTATTGGCACAGATCAGTTAACGATTTTCAGGAAAATAATCGGTATTTGTTGTGAAAATTGTACGTAACGTATAAATACACTGTGTGGGCAAAGTGCAAAATTTCTGGGTGCTGGAGTAGAAATGTGCCGATAGTGGGACTTAAACCAAAATAGTTTATTTCTGAAGGCTACTGCTAGCACGCGTTCAACTGCCTGGGCTACATAAAAAATATGCCGATAGTGCGACTGGAACCAACGTAGTTTGTTTCAGAAGGCTATTGCTGGCATGCGTTGAACTGCATGGGCTACGCCTGCTGACAATAAGAACGAAGGGTGCGGTTGACTCATCCATCCTTAGCAGCAAGCCTCACGCCTGGGAAAGTCAGTGTAGTTTAATTAATGTTTTAATTTGAAATTAAGCAAATGTATTGTTGTTTTCGCTTAATATATACGTGGTGTGATTGATTGTAATGAATGGAAGACGGAGAAACGCCACGAATGCACAAATATGGGGAAAGTAAAACGACTCAAATTATGATGGCAACTGCACGTCACGTGACTTCCAGTTCGGAACTTAGAAAATTTCAGGCCGATGGATTTTTGTTCGACTGAGTGTACGTAACGTTGTCACTGGACTTTAAGTGGTTTAGGTTCAGCAGAGAGCAAAGCTGTAGTCGTTGACAAGACAAATTGCTAGAACTGCACACCATCCGACTTCTGATTATGTTTAAGACAGGTAGAAGCAGCGCCAAATCATATTCTACCAATGTTCCAAACTCATATTTTGTTCGTCTGCGACTGACAGGCCGAATCTTAGGTACGAATAGCCTCGTTAATTATTTATACTACAAAAATGGAAATGTGTCTATGTTCAAGAAGCCGTCTTGGTGCTGCAGTTTCGAAGCATAGATTGTAATTACACTATTCTGACAATATAATAACGTGGAACATTTCTTGGGGAGTTTGTAGTTCCTCAGCTAATCAAGTAATTTCCTTCTGTATGGAACTCGAAGGTTCATTAGGCCCACCGTGTTCTTGGTTAAGAGTCTTTACATACTCTTCAATTGCTTAGGTTACGTCGAACGGTAGGATGCTATCCATGGTGGGTAGGCAACAGGAAGAAAGAAAGATCTGGCAAAAAGTGAGTTATTTACAGAGTAATACTGAGAATATATCATTATATCGGCTGAGAGAAGGAAACAAGCCGGTCTGGGCTGCCTTTGTTGAAGCTGGAGAGAAGCAGCGCCCGTAAACAGAAACGAATCGCAAAACATTTGCTTAGGAAGGAGGGAATATCAAACTAATGCCGATTTGTTTGAAGTTCCGATATGATAATAGTTATGTGCATGAAGAGGACAGCAAATTACCTTACTTCCTTCTGTTCGGACACACGATACGCTACTACTATACAGTTTTGTGATAACGCTATTAACGGTGATCATGCGGTCAGAGGCGTTGGTCTGCGACCTTTCGTTTGCTCGGATTGCGGGTTCGAATCCCGGTGGGGGGAATGGATTTTTTCGCATGTGAGTGTTGTGTGTACTCAGATGTCTCTGCGAGGGGCCGATCCCTCGTCCAGAGGAGTCCTACGGAGTGGGTGTGTTTTTGAGTATGGTAAGATGCTACAGTAACTCTTCTGCACCTACAATGAGTAGGTAGATGTGGCCAGATTAAGGAAGAAAGAAACAAAGAGAACGGCAGCAGGGTACAGATGGTTTAACAGAATCGAGAATGCAATAAATTACTGCGGAATGGAAAAGAAATCTTCTGCTGAACAGGCCAGTTGCGCGATCTGGTGACATAGTGACATAGCATTTTTCAAAAGGAAAACCACGTCATATGACCGTATTTATCATCACGCTGACTTAATCTTGACCAGACAGTGTAAAATATGTTAGTGTAGTTCTGTTGAAAAAGAGTAGCTTTATGAAATAACTAAAACATTAATTTTGAGGAACTTTGACCACAAATCCTGAAAGATTGCGGTTCGTTCCTTTGAACTTGTAAGTGATCAGTGGTCTAATGCATTGTCCTGATGTGGCTGCCACTAAGACACTTTAAGACCACTTTCTCATTAAAATGCAGATGTTGGACCCACTCTGCTTTGCCTTCCCACCCCCTAATTGTGAATGATGAAGTAGGAAGGTTGTGGATCGAATCGAGCCTAGCTTCTCTTATTGTGTCGTTCCAGCACTTGGAGCGACAGCAGAAACCCCACGAAATACTCAGTTAAAGTAGTCGCCGTACGGCTTAGATTTGAAGCCGGGACTTCAAGAATGCAAAGCAGGAGGGCTGAATTTTTGATCGCTACTTCTGTTGGTTCTTGTTCCGAGCGGTTGGAGCTCACCTGCCTTCGAGCTTCACTATTTTTGTGGCATTTAATGTCACGTTGGTACTTTGTCGAGTGGTGGTGAAGCGGGTTTTAAAATTATAAATTACTCTTTCTTTTCTGTACGCATAGACTGTCGATTGTTGACAAAGATAAATCACTCTCTTGCATGCGCTATACGGTTTTCTGTTGGTCTCTGCATTGTTTTTAAGACAGTGAAATTGTAATAATATAAACAGCCAACTAATGCAACAATAATAATTATATTAATAATTTCAATCAGCTCAACATGTTTCGGGCGATAATTTCGCCCATCCGCAGGAGCACTAGACTGGGTTTGCAGCTTGTGGTATAAAACACTGACGATGCTGCCTGCTGGTGACCAGGATGAGTTGGAGCTTAAAGTTCCACCTCATCCTGGTCACCAGCAGGCAGCATCGTCGGTGCTTTATATAACACAAGCTGTAAATCCAGTCTAGTGCTCCTGAGAATGGGCGAAATTATCGCCCGAAACATGTTGAGCTGATTGAAATTATGAATAAAATTATTATTGTTTCATCTAGTTGGCTGTTTATATTATTATGTCACTGATGCACGGTCACACAAACATCGAACAGTAAAATTATCTTCCTCCAGACATATTCATCCAACATGATAAATTTCTGCGCGTAATACATGTCTGCCATACTGCACGAGAATGACGACGCAAGTTGCAGAATGTGTGCTTAACGCCTGAACAGGAACTTTTAAAGAAAGTGCTTGCATTGGTACGCAGTGCCTGCGAGGTGTAGAGGCGCGTACGGTTTGGATCTGTCGAATGCTAGGATGACGGGTTCGAGTCTTGAAAGACGCAAGGATGTTTGTGTTTTTGTGTGTTTTGTTGTTCGCTGTAGAGAGAATGGGCTGATTCCCCGCCAGCGAAATCTGAAGATGTATAATGTCATGGTTGGTTCTGTATAAGAACGAACCGATGGGTTTAATCCGTTAAAGAAGTGTGCTATAAGTGGCCGTCGCCTTCTGGTCTGGGGAAGAGCCTTGACATCCGCTATGAAGACAGATGGTAGTTGGTTAGGAACTTAATGGGATGAAGTGCTTCGATCTCTTTATTCTGTCTTTAGTGACACGATTTAAGTTATTGGAATGAGTCATAAAACGACATTAGTCAATAGACTACTTCGGTACCAGTGGTAATTACTTACAATGTAATTAAAATTAAGCACATCAATGATTTCCCTGCTGTCATGTTTTTGTGTACAAAGAAGAAGCCAGACCGCTCTTTCGAACATCTTCCGCTCTTTGTATTAGATATGTCGAACTTCAGAAACAAATTGCACGGCACCCGACATATTAAATTGAAGTTATTATTTCCATATTCGAATCAAGAGGCGTTGTGTAATATCTTTTTATCATTTTATTACATGAGCAAAGGGAGCAAACGTGAATTATCACACTTGTTCACATCTGTACATTATAGCAGATCTTTTATATTTGAAAAATATGCCCTAATCACTGTATACTAATAAACGCACTCGATAAATCAAATCTAGAATTAAAAGTAGCATATTTTAGCTGTATTTCTTTCCTGTCATACACAACGTTTATACTTCCATGACTGTCACCAGACCCTCCTGAAGATAAGTTTGCGCACCGTGCGCATTCAGATAGGAGACGTAGCGTACCCCTTGTGGCCTGCGTGTACTTCAGAAGTTAATGACAATGATAACTACCGGCAGTAACGGTAACAATTACATTTCCTGGCCATTGATAAAAAAATCCTTCAGGATGTTACGTGACTGTTTTATCATACACACGAAATAATAATTATGCTGTATTTTTTGGCGTATTTCCGATTTTGTGCACGTGAAAATCCACTGCAAGAGTGAGATAAGAATACTGGTAAGTTGCAGTTCACAGTGCTACAGACAAAAACCTGTAATTGCTGACAGCTCTTACATAGACGGGATTTGCGTAAACCTACAGCGTTTCTCTATCTTGATGAAAGTAGGTTAGAAGCCATGTTCTAAAATTATATGACCCCTGAAGCCCTGATGATGGCGTAGACAACACCGAAACGCGTCGGAGTTAAAAAGCGAATAGCTTACAAAAACGTTTGCGTTAATTATTGGTTGATAAAAAATGGCGTGGTCTTGATGTGTTTATCCAGAAATATCCGATAATCCGTATAGCCCACATTGTTGGTATATTGTGCTATATAACACTCATTCTGCGAAACGAGTTCGATAATGAGGGTTTTATTTTATAGCTTTCTTAGTTCCTCACTCTTCCCTTCCATTATATTCTTCGAGACTGTAGAACCTTTTAAAGGAATACACCCGTTTTCCTTCCGACGTTATTACATATCTCGGCTTTGTTTGTCTTCGTATTAATTCTTTTTGTACCGCCCCTGTAACTGAAAATGACTATAGTGACTTATAAAGTGATATTTTAGGAATTGCACTTTACATCTACTACGAAAGTGAATCAAGCGTAATAATTCTAACTGCTCAGTACTGTGTGGCAGTTAATACAGTTCTGAAATTACTGTCTGTTTTCCGTATTTAAAACATTAACGATGATACCGTAATTGCTGCATTCCGTTCAAGAAATGCCGTGAAATCTAGAAGACTGCTTGTTTGAATTGTCAATTGAAGGGACATTGCTAATTAAGCTTCTTACCCGATTTTTAACTATTAATATTTTCCGTTTTGCTTGCAGAGTGATTTATGTGTTTCGTAGATAAAAATTATGGGAGAGATACAGAAATTAGGGTGAAGTGGGCAAATATACAGGGTGATTACTGAGTGTTTCGCATGGCAGACGTGTTTGTTGTCCAGTAGGACGACGGAGAGAATAGTTCAACTACCCTCGAAACGGATCCCTTGTTCGTGAAAAAAAAGAAGAATTTGTACACTTGACATTTATT
>Ga0123352_10008589_pt1 | contig 15904 bp, 14 predicted proteins | sample TergutLab28metaG_FD_89700 | JGI IMG/M metagenome (GOLD analysis project Ga0123352, IMG submission 89700) | Labiotermes labralis P1 segment gut microbial communities from Petit-Saut dam, French Guiana - Lab288 P1 | ecosystem: Host-associated > Arthropoda: Insects > Digestive system > Gut ... | reverse complement strand
GATTACGAGATCAGTCGTCTAGTTTCTGACAGTGATGATAGCGAGGACGACAGACACAGCGGTGATGATATTGGACTAAGTGGTTCAGAAGATGAAGAAGATGCCGTAGAGGAAGATCTTAATGATGATATTGACTCTCTGTACAATGTTGTTGACACTGGTAACCTTGGACAGCCGGAAAACACAGACGTTGAGCATTCATAAACAGGAGAAAGCACAGACGAGGAGACGAATGTTTTTCAAAACAAACACTTTACCTGGAGCAGGACACCTCCCAAATTTGCTCGAGCTCAAAGAGAGAACACAACAATGGGTCTTCTCTTGTCAGTGATAAGATTTGACGACAAAGCAACAAGAACTGAGAGTCGTTTTGAAGACAAAATGGCAGCATTTCGAGAAATCTGGGACAAGTTCATTGGTTTGTGCAAATCATTGTATTTGGTTGGTTCAGCCGTCTGCATTACGAACAATTATTTCCATTCAGAGGAAGAAGTGGATTCCGGCAATATATGTCGACAAAATCAAGCAAGTACGGAATCAAAATTTGGATGATGTAATTGTGTCACGAAATACATGAAGAATGTGAAAGTTTATTTGGGCAAAGAAAATAATGAAGCAGCTCGTGGATTGGCAAGTGATGTCGTCTGCACATTGGTTCAACCTATTTCTCGTCAGGACAGAGGCGGGCGAAATATAACAACATTTATTTTCTTTACTTCTGTTGACCTTGCAAATCAACTGAAAAACAAAAAATTGACACTTGTTGGGACAATGAAGCAAAGTAAAAGAGAAATTCCACAAGAGTTCCTTGACTCCAAGTGCCTGTCTGCAGAAGTATAGATGGATACATTTTGTATGTACTTTTCACTTGCTCCTCAACATGAAGGGGCAAGGGGAAATGGTGACAGGAAAACCAGTGCTGGATAATAACAACGATTTTAACAAGTGAGGCAGCATATGGGCCGTAACAAATACTGCAGGCCATAACCAACACCACACAGTCTTCCACGCCATTTAGAGACACAGACGTGCTTATTTTTCTGAAGTTTTAGCACTGTGTGGCATTATGATGGATAATCCAACCTATCAGTTACGGAGTGGAGGGAAAGATCTGTGATTTTGAATGCCCAAGGAAGTTTTATTCAGGCATATCCAATCCGACACTAATAAGTTGCCAGAAAAAATCAAGCCTCACTTTCAAAATCTGATACAATGCAATTTCTTGTAATTCTAACACACCAGTGGCCATTCTGCTCCAACTTTTACTGAATGTGTATCGGAAAAAGAAAGGCCGAACAGAACACTAAGCACACATTTCTCGTCCAAACACGTTTTAGGTAATATGGCCGTGGTTTTAGAAATAATGAAATAGGAACTGCTAAGGAAAGCGTAGATTTCATAATATGTAAAACCATCAATCAACAATGTTTTCCAAACAAAAGAAGGTTGCCGAACTAAGCAAACGTTTCATTTGTACATGAATGTAATCAAAATCAACAACAAGCAGTCTCGAACCACTCGGAGCCTATCTATTTACTCCACAAATTTATTAGCACCAACACTACTGCTTAACTTCATTTTTTAAAACTAATATTCAAGTAGAGAAAACATACGTTCAAAATGTCGGATATAACTTTAAAGCTTCGCACCGTCGCTACGTTTGTAATTGTTACAATTACATAAAAGTGTCACATACACTGTGTAGGTACGCAAGTAAGGCATGTCTATGATCCCACTGCATAGTAAATTTCACATTAATAACAGCACTGGTTCATTAGCTATCTGCAACAAACCGAAACCTAAAGAAAAATTCTGCATGGCCGTCACATCGTTATTTTGCATTCTACAAAATCGTACCGTAATAGAAGCCCCATACGTCACTTCCGGACTTTCCACATTAAGTGCGCCCACTGCAGTGCCCACTTCACACCGTTCGCCACATGTTTTACAAACAGAATTCATATCTAGCAAAGTCTGCTGTTCCCTTTTCAGGAAGAAGAGTGACCTAAAACAGAATATTTTCTTAAGTCCGTGTCGCGGTTAAGAAATCTTGCAGTATTATAATGCCACACTAACATATAAAGCACATATTACACAAGCCACACGTATTCGCCCTCGGTGATGTAATACCAGTGAAAAGGCAAGTGTCGGACTGACAGACTATGGCGTACGCTGTGTATCTGTTCAGTTGGTGGCAACAAATAACGAATCACTGGAGCAACATAAGTAAACTTTTGTATGCAAACAGACCATAATCTATTTGGGAACAAATCTAACAAAACAAAAAAATTCTATTCATAATGAAATTAAGAGCAGATTTAAGTCAGGGAATGCTTGTCACCATTACGTGCAGAATCTTTTGTTTTCCAGTTTGCAATCCAAAAATATTAAGATATATAGAACGGTACGATTTCCTTTTGTTTTGTTTGCGTGTGAGGCTTGGTCTGTCACACTGGGACAGGAACACAGGCTGAGGGTATTCAATAACAGGGTACAGAGGAAGATACTAGAGCGACGAGGTAACAGGAGCGTTGAGAAGACTCCACAACGAGAATCCTTCTGCTCTGTACTCCTCACCCAATATTATTCGGGTGATCAAATCAGGAAGCATGAAAAAAGTGGTGAATATAGCACGTATGAGGGAGAGGAGAGGAGCAGTGCACATACGGTTTGGTGGGGAGACCTAATGAAAGAGACCACTTGGGAGACCTACGCGTAGAAGGGAGTATAACATTAACCCTTAACCCGCTAACGTGGAAAATATGGTGAGCTCCTAATAACGCCAGCAGATGGCAGACGGGATTTAACTCGGCGTGTAAAGGGATGAAATGGATATTCAGTTAGTGGAATGGGGAGGAATTTACTGGATTGCTCTGGCTCAGGATAGGGGCAGTTCGTGGCCGCCTGTAAATGTGGTAACTAACCTTCGGGTTTCATAAAATGAGGAGAATTTCTTGACAAGCTACGGACCTGTCAGCTTCTCTGGAAGGACTCCGCTCCATAGAGTTAATTAGATAGTTAGTTAGTTAGTTCAGACCATAAGCATTCACGCACACATTCCGCGTGAAAGACTTTTTCTCAATGAAAAATTACAAAAGTGGCAGTCGTGTAAAACTTGGTGGTAATATTCAACAAATTTACTGTAAACAATATGTATCAAATAGCTCTTGCTCAAATAAACATTTAATTAGATTATTTAATTATTTATTTATTTACGTGATGGCTTAACAACAAACAAGCAAACAAAGAAAATCAAGACACGGGCAAATCCCAATACAAACAAAAACAAAACATTGCAATGCAATTCAATTAAAAATCAGTTACAAAAGAGAACAAAGGAAAACGATTATACACAATTGCAGGGATGCATCAGAGCCCATGATAAGGAAATTCCAATATTTATATAATAAAGCACCGCCAACATAAAATGTGACTGGAAGAAACATTGTTCACCAAATATATCCATTCTGGCATAACAGGTTTTGGGCTCATGGACAAGGTGCTGTGAATTATAAAGTATAATAATAATAATAATAATAATAATACCAATATACTTAAAATTGCAAAAAAATACAAAAATTTCAGTACACTAGGACCCCCCTTATGACAACATGCATACGAGTCCAGCACACTACCCAGTCCATGAAATCCATATCATTTGTGGACTATAAATTTGCATTACTTAACTGTGACAATATCAGTTCATAAAATGCAAGGCTGAACTCTCCAACAATAGAAATATAGACTTTGTGGGTTATGTACGGAATCCAGCGTTCTGAATACGGGCTGGGTATGTTGATGAAATGCAGAAAATTAAGTTAAAAATTATTCTAAATTTGTCGCTATTTCACGAACTGGATTTCACAAACCGATTTCTCACCACACAGATGAAATTCATTCATCACTCAGCGCCATTAGAATGTAAATGAAATGATCGTCAAACTGCTTCCATAATTAGGAGGAATATTAATGAGATAAAAAACCAGTAATCGCGATTTATTAGGCATTCTCTTCCTCATCTTCAGGAATTAAACATTTGAACGGACACGGAAAGACGGAATCTTTACGAACAAAAATATGCTGAGTGAAATACAAAATTCATAGGTAATTTAGAATGACAGTAAGTCCACAAATAACGCCATTCGCTATTTAATGACGGGTTTTAGAATCACACTCGGCTTAGATTTATTATAAGGTATGTTTACAATTGCAACACGAATTAACTTCAACACACTTTCGCTAGACCTTATACCACACTGGCGGCCATCTGAGATGTATTTCATATGGAAAACTGTAGAAGCTCTAATTTACTGTGCCAGCAATGTAGGCATAAGCAGTTCTAGCACCGTGTTGTTGTCATTTGTTGTGAGAAGGGGTATTTAAGCGTCAGAGGAAATGTGTCTCTTCAATATCAAGATCTGTATTTTACAAAATTTATTAGGGTAAACAAATACTTTCTTAGAAAGTCATTTTAAATTAAAGAGTATACTTCCATAAATCTTCATAAATATTTTAATTCTTTACATTTAGTAAGTTCTACGTATATAATTACAAAACATGATTTCCTTCCAGATACTGTATAAAGTACAAAACTGCAAAATGTCAAATGGATTTATTTTAACCGTCTTGGATATAACTCCACCTTCGGAAAATATGTTTTAATTAGAAAACATGGACAATACTTAAGTGGGATATCGTTTATTTATATTACACTATAAGTAATGTAAACAAGTTTATTGTTCAGAGCCGTATTTCTGTGTCACCTGCTCTTATTTCCACTTTCCTCTTATCCTATGTGTTTTGTTCCGACCCACGAGCTCGGAAATGTTTCGAAATTCGTTTATAATGTTCTCAATTTCATATGAGTGGTGTCACAAATATTGGCGAATAGTAAACTTGTACTGTCCTTAGAGGCTTTCTTATTGAATCTATCAAGTATGGCGTTATTGCATCCAATACTACAATTACACAAGATTTACCACACTTCAGAAACTCGGCAAGTGCAAATGTTCCATTGCTGCGTGATAAAAGGTGAACTAAAGAAAATAAACCACCACCCAAAAATTTGTATTTTGATATTGAAATGACAACAAGAAAGCCAAAATGCACAGCTGTTGTGACAATCTGACTCTCCTTTTGAAGACTTGCGCGCACAGTGTTAGTTTCCAAGTCCGTTAACATAAACAACAAAACCGACCGATTAGTTTTTAAGCTATGACTTATTGACGTGGAAAAAATATCTGGAGTCATTGTAGCCGTCTACCCTATAATTAAGTCTGAAGTATTACTACACTTCAGAACATATGTTTTATGATTTGTTTTAATAATAATAATAATAACAATAATGTGTATATTACGTATATATCATTCTTACCATAAACAAGAATACGACATAATTAGCACAGAGTATATACTAAGTACATTCTGTAAAGAAAAAAACAGAACCTTTAGTATTTGCTAGTAAGGAAATCGGACTAGAAGTAAATGCTGATGAAACTAAGTACTGGTCACATCTCGAGATCAGCACGCAGGACGAAGTCACAACTTAAAGAATGATAAAATTTCCTTTGAAAGTGTGCAACAGTTCAAATATTTGATAAAAACATTTAGTAATCAAAATTCTATTCAGGAAGAAATTACGAACAGACTACAGTCTGGGAGTTGTCATGTAATCTAGAAACCTTAACTTCGTGGAACCCTCTGGGCCACTCCAGGCCTGTAATGGGATTGCTTTTTACAGTCAGGGAATTCTTGCTATCAATTGGTGCAGAATCTTTTGTCTTCCAGTTTGCTACCCAAAAATATAAAGCTTAAGATATACAGAACTATAATTTTGCCTGTTATTTTGTATGGGTGTGAAACTTGGTCTCTCACAATAAGGGAGGCACATAGGCTGAAGGCGTTTGAGAATAGGGTGTAAGGAGAATATCTGGACCTAAGAGGGACGACGTAACAGGAAAGCAGAGAAGCCTACATAATTAGCAGCTTAATGATCTGTACTCCTTACCCAACGTTGTTCGGGTGATAAAATCGAGAAAAATGAGATGGGCGAGGCATGTAGCGCGTAAGGGGGAGAGGAGAGGCGTATACAGGGTTTTGGAGGGGAAACCTGAGGGAAAGAGGCCACTTGGAAGACTCAAGCGTACATGGGATGATAATATTAAGATGGGTCTGCAGGAAGTAGGATGGAGGAGCATGAACTGTGTTGATCTGGTTCAGGATAGGGATAGGTGGAGGGAACTCTTAAACGCGGCAATGTACCTTCGGGTTCCATTAAATGGGGGGAATTTCTTGACTACCTGAGCAACTGTTAGTTTCTCAAAGGACTCTGCTGCATGGAGTAAGTAAGTAAGTAAGCAAGCAAGTAATTTTCCTTTACACGCATACTTGGCCGACCGAAATATGTCGAAAGGGTTATGAGAATAAATAGAGTCTTATTGTACTATATGTGTACTATTTACGGTACTTTTTTGAAAGTCGTTGGTTATGATGTGCACGGTAAACTGTGATTACGAGCAGCATAACAAACATTCGAGTGCCATGCAATGCGGAGAATTTCTTGACAGGAATATCAAGAAGGACTCTGCTTCACGGAGTTAGTTTATTACTTAGTTAGTTAGTTTGGCTAGCTAGTTATTTAGTTAGCTAGTTAGTTAGTCGATCAGTCAGTGAGTTAGTTAGTTACTTGGTTAGTTAGTTAAATTCTGTGTAGGCTGAAATAATAAGGCTGGTGGTACATACAGTAATCAGTGTGCTCTAAAAGGTATAAACAAAGCCTGTACTTTCAATAACTGAGTTCTGACACCATAACCTTGTGGATCTTGTACTGGATCAATTCTGTTATCAGACACGGTGTATTAAACGGTCAGTTTTCATAGCGGCGTCACATCGTCCTTTATACTTACTTGACAATATCGCGCTCACCTTTGAATTTGTTCCGCCTAGAATTACTGTCATGTCTACGATACCAATAAGCTCAAGGCTTGGCCATTATTCATGTTCTACATTAGTAGTAGTCAAAGATCACAAAAAAACCGCGGAAATTTTCTTCACAACTGCTGTACACACGTAAGGTGCCTCTGTCTACTGACGCTTCTTTCTGTATGAGAAATACAGACGTCACAGCATGTGCCGGTGCAGGATCACAACTTCGCTTCGTACTTGGTAAATACCCCGTTTCAATCCCACCAAAACCAAACACATTCACAAGTTAACTTCACTAGCCATGTAAACCTAACCCTAAGAACCTTTCACGAATACGGCAAAAATGACTCCTTACTACTAACAACTCTGAAGTGCAGGATGCCTTCTGTTAAAGATGTTCAAATGGCCTAAAACATACCCGTTCCTTCAAAGAGCACCCCACATTCTCACACCCATTGTTGTAAAATCCAGCTACGTTCTCGTCATCCATATGGCGTCATTTGAAACTTTCCGACAAAAACTGTGTACGCATTTCTTATGTCTACAATATGAGTAACATGTCCAATACATTTCACTCTTCTTCCTTCATCACAATAATAATAATAATAATAGATAGATAATAACCGGTCCGAGGTGTCCCATCAAATCTCTAACAAGACGGGGAATGATGTAGGCGCAGTCCGTGACGTCTTACGTAAACTTTAGCTAGGCATTCTTTAGCTGCCAAATGTAATTTGTTTTCACAGCAGACGAGCAAATGTAAATTAATTTACGCCCACAAGAAAAGTACAGTTTTCACTACGTATGTCGATTTTCACACAACTCACGAATGCAGAAGAGCATTATAAACAGATAACTTATACCGAATTTCATTTGAGAAATGAGACAAGAAACGCGGAAAGTTAAGGACAGACTTTCCTTTAAAGTATAGCTTTCAATATGTCTATTCTCACGACACTCAAAATCACTACACAAATGTTTGTAGACGTCTGCCGTATCGAATTTTATCCAACTCCGACGAAATAGTACCATATACGAGCAAAATTTTGTTTACGCCCTCAAAGTACGGCTTACAACACATCGATTTTCACAAAGCTAAAACATGATTGACGAAATTACGTGGAGATATCCTGTACAGGACTTCACCAAAATCGGTCAAAACATATGGAAAGTGTGGGTATTAATTCTCTTAGGTAAGGCATGACTGTCACTTAGGTAATTTTACTGAAACTCGTGCTTCAATAACAACTCCTTTACCAAATTTAATAAAATATGACACAAGGTTTAGCCGCTGATAATGGGTTAGAATCAAACAAACGCGTGGGGCAGGTGTCATCTCTGCATATGGCTGCGGTTAGGGTACGCGTATAGTGCAGGCAGGTTCAGGTTCCGACTCCGATTCCAAGAGTCGGCGCCGATCTCCCCGCCGCTTGCCGGCAGGTTGGGACCGTAGGGTGGAAGTCGATTATCGGCGCTAACTGCAGACCAGTCGCAATAATGGAAATGACAAGTGAAGACGCTGCTCTTCTTCTTATTGCTTCAGAAAATGTTCACTTAAAACTGAAAAGAGAGAGAAGCGGGGTTCATGAAATTAATCAGTTAAGAGGACAGTATGGTGAATATTGCCACCTTTTTCCTCAATTGAAAGCAGATGGGGAAATCTTTTTTTTTTTATTATTTTAGAATCGATATTGAAACGTTCACCTACATTTTGGGGAAAATTGAACACCGCTTGATCAAGAATTGGTGTAACCTTCATCAACAGAAGATTCTTCCAGAAGAAAGTTTTGCAATAATCTTGAGGTAAGATCATTATTATTATTATTATTATTATTATATAAGTATTTTTTTAAGAAAACAAAGTTTACTTTCTCTCTCTCTCTAAGTCATAAGAAATTTTCACGAAAGAAGGGATGTAATCGATGTATGCAACAAAAAATACTGTATGAGAATATTAATATTTTATTAGAAAAACTTAGTGTTTGAAGAAGAAATAAGCATACAGAAGACTCTGGAATTCATTGGATATTGGTGGGATTTGGATGAGCTCCACAAGGGTGCCACTTGGAGGTAAATCTACTAGTTCTGACAGGTATCCTCAGGCATAGCAGACGGCGAGGCAACTCCTTCTGATGATAAACAATTAAAAGTAGATGAGGATGAAGGCGACGACGACGACGACAGTGAAAATGGGCAGTGCTGGAATGTTGAAGAAGCTGGAGGATAAGCAAACTCATCAACAACTTGTTGGATGCGGTTTCTGAAACGCAATTTCATATTGGCCGGTATGTTGTTGACGTGGGGCAAAAGGCTGCGAAAAAACAACAAACCTTCATTTCCAGGCTGGCGATTTTTAATAGTTTCTTCCAAAAATTTTGCTTTTTGCTTCTCAATTGCAATAATAGTTTCATTGTACTTAGCGTTTACTGCATTCCGCTTTCTCATCCGTGGATTGTCGTGTACTAATGACCTGTCTTGACCGTTGACCTCTCCATCGTCTTGATTTTCATCATGTGTGCCTTACTGCGTAAATCCGAGGTCCTCATTGTCATTCTCATTGAAAGCTACAGAGTCACAGTCGGAGTCAGACGGTTTACCGAAATGAGGAAATCATTCCGGTAAACCGTCTGACTCCGACTGTCTGCACCGACCCGCCGGATCCTGCCACCACTATACGCACCTGCACTGCCGACTGGCGCCGACTTCCGGAATCGGAGTCGGAACCTGAATCTGCCTGAATTATACGCGCACCCTTACTCTGGATGCGTACCCTGACGGCTTTTCACTCTGAAGATGTCGGCGGAAATCGGACTAGTCGCAATATAAACAAGCAGTCTGAAACTTGTTGAGTGGTTTACAGCAGTTACGACCTCCTCGTGCGACGTCTGACGATTCTTCAAACCTACTCGGACGAAATCAAATCTTCTTTTAGGCGCAGAGTCGTGTGTTCGTGCACTCCGATATTTGTACGAGCGCAGAGAAGTTGATAAACTGCGTGCACGAAGGACGGCCGTTGTGGGATTTGTGTAGTAAGTTATACCACAACAGGGATGTTTCAAAGAAACTGTGGACTGAAGTGGGACAGGATCTGAAAGTGACGGGTATAGTCCATGCCGCTACATTTAAAATCGCACAACGTGATAGCAAACATATTGAGGATGGGAGGGGGGTTTAAATGTTTCGCCTTAAATATTCTGAGCCATCATCAGGTCTTTCATATACATACACATATTGAAGTATTCACGATATACATGCCATTTGATTTGAAAGATTAAGTTCCTTATTATGTTACAATATTTTGTACAATATTAAAAGATTTTGTATGAGAATTATTAATGTCAGGAGCCGTGGCTTTGTCAGCATAAGATTGAAATATTAAGTAACATCTTTGTAAATCAATTAGATTAGCGTTGGCATTGAAGATCGCAGTGGTTTTATTTTTTTAGTTCAATTATGCTCCAGTGTATTAATGTGCTGTCTGTCCAGGAGGAGAAGATAAATAATGTTTAAAAGGATCTCTCAATTTACATGCGTTTCTTACTTCGTAAAGAAAGCAGAACATCTGTAAAATCTACACAACAATAACAACAATGAAAATAATAAGAACAATAATGTTAATTATGTTTAGAAGATCTGAACGTTATGTGTCTCACACATATAATAGTGAATTCGCCTTTAATTTTATATTACAACTGGGCCCCTTTGCTCATGTATCTATTCAAAACCATGACTCACGGTGAAAACATGCGAAACACAAGCCTGGCTCCTGAAATTGTGGACCTAATCAGTACAACTTTCCATAAGACACTCTACGCCGAGATGGTATCGTGTCTGAGCAGCACTGTTGTGGCCCGTGATAAAATTTCCTACGCGAATTTTATTAACAAAGTTTCTCATAAGACAAAGGCACTACAAATTTCCAGATTTCATTTACTAGTTACAAGTACCTTTACCCGTCAAAAATAAAGGAGCAGTAACTAAACAATAACAAATTTGTTATTCGTTATCAACTAACAAAATATTCACAATGGAAATAAAAATTACGCTCTTTAATATATGTTTAATTAAACTGCGTAACACAGATCTAGCGCCGAGGTTAAATACGAGCGGAGCTATAACTCTCCTCGTCTTCTACACCTTCATGTGGACAGGGACATCTTTATCCTTTATAATATAACACAGCTGCGTCAATACTACTGCTCGGATACGTTATTTGTAAATGTTTCATTAATGCACATCAGTCTGTATTCAGTCTAATTCCACACAGTTACAAGCAGCCGCATCAGCTGGTATATCCTCCCAAGTTCCCGAAAAGTGACGGGCAACGGTTAGACTTAACATTCTTCATATACCCCTAGAAGAAGAAATCAGTATTAAAACCTAGGGTACGAGGTGGCCAACTCATGGGAAGGCCTTTTAGAATCCATTTTTGTGGAAACATTCGATCCATGAAGGCCTCAACGCAAATGCGAAAATGAGGAGGTTCTCCGCCGTAAAGGAAAAGCATGTAAATAGAAACCTCTTCTTTCAAAACCGGCAAGAGGAATTCCTCCAGCATGACTAAATAAATTAACAGTAACAGTGCATTCCACCATGAAGAAGGGCCCCAAGTATTTTTGTTTAGACAGACCAAAAAAGACGTGTAATTATGGGCTGTATCTTTGTACCGACACTAATTGAAGACGCATTCTTGTTACCACACATTCTAATGTTCCGTTGGTTATAATACCCGTAAAGATGAAAAATGACTTTGTCCAACAGAAAGAAAGTTATGCTACTAAACTTCGGCCTCTTCAAGTTTTGTAAGAGTGTTACAGAAAAATATGTAGCGAAATTCTTTGTCTTCAGCTGTTAAGTACATGTTGCAAAAATAATCATTTGTAACTTTTACATCCCTAACACGTTGCAAGAATTTTGTGCACCGTCGATATTAGCATGCTTATTCGTCCGGAACCTTGCTTTTGTTGATTTCCCTGGAACAAAAATGAAAGCCGCAAGAAATTCATCCATCTTAGTTTTCGTTGTTAGTCTATATCGGGGCTTTTCTGTTTAAAAAAGCAACTATAAACACTGAAATTATACCATTGGTAGGCAGACATTTCGGTTGGTGACTCCATACCAGACTCCCTACTTATCTCCATTGCAGTATATCAACAGATTTCAACTCGTGGTAACACACACTTAGCTTTCTGAACTTGAGACGCCATTTTGCACAACAACGGTGTTGGCGCCACTGGTTGGAGAACTCAGAAATTTAAGCAGTGAGATTTAAAACTTGATAGCACAGCCTATATGAATATGTGTAGTTTTTAGGCGCGTTTGCAAAATTTGCGAAGAGCGATTATTAGCTGCGTCATGTCTGTCCATCCGATTGGAACACGGCTCCCAATAGACAGATTTTCATGAAATCTGATATGAGTATTTTTCGAAAACCTGTCACGAAAATTCGAGTTTCGCTAAAGTCTGGCAAGAACAACGAGTACTTTACATGAAATCCTATGCACATTTATATCTCTCTACATTTTCTTAGCACGAGAAATGTTTCAGACAAAAGCTCTAGAGAGAATCAAAACACAAGTTTTATATACACTGGCTTTTCCCCATAATCGTGCCGTTTATATGTGAAAAAATATGGTACAGACAGACAGACAGATCGTAGATGGCAATATAGTACGACGCATGCGCTTTGCATGCTCGCTAATTAAAGCTACAGACATACACTCGGAATGTGGAACACAGTACTTACTGCTTTTCCCCGGCAACGATGGTTACATGAATGCGACTCAAAGTTACTTTTATCCGTACACTGCCTGTCTTGTTAATTATATGCCTATCACTGCACTAACAATAACAAATTAAAATTCTCCACACATACACACATAACTACAAAATCAAAATTGTTATGGCTGAGTGTATCAACCTTTTGATTATGACGCTGATCTAGTATTTTAAAAAGCAGATCTCCCGTTACAGACAACACACTACTTCTCGAATTGGTTCATCTCAACCGTGCACTTCGTTAAAACTATTCAACTAGACATAATCGAAGCACACTTCTTATCATACCTGCAAATGAACCACAAAACAGGTATTGTTACAGATTCGTAAGTGTACACGCAGGATGTACACTTGAATATTCAACGGTGTGTCTTGATTATAAAAAGTCATTTAATACTGTTCAGGAGAATATTGGCTATTTATTATGACAATCATACGAAATACATAGTAACTGTGGGCAAAATGCAATGCCAAAGCAGGTGGTACATGTAGTTACCATTATGCTGTAAACGGCTCTGACAGTGGAAATTTCCGAAACTTTGGAAAACCATTCCATATTGACACAGCTAGCTGCCTCAGAAGACGTCGTTGCTTCCTAGGGGTATTAAACAACTAAGCTCCTTACTCCGAGTCTACTCAGATGCAGGATTAGAGATTAGGTCTAATTCCCAGGAGACGACTAACGTTGTGATGACGTGTTGACTGCTCCGGTCTATCGCAAAGCTGTGACACAAGAATGGTTGGGCATAGATTATCAATAGAAGCAATCCAAGCACAGTCCTTCCCATTACCAGTTTCTCCACCTTAAATCCAGCTTGGAATGTCCTACGTTTTAATTGTAATTTTTAAGACCACAAATTTCACAGAAGATTTGTGTCTACTCGTAATGTTCTGGTTACATGTTAATATGGGCCACTGTCTAATATGTAAAGAGCTTTAAAGTCTGTAAAATATGAATACAGACGAAGGACAGTAGCACCATTCATTAAGGACCGACAATATCAAGAAACAGTTTTCAAACCCCCATTTGAACACCTGTACAAAGCCCATAGGAATTTCGACTGGTAAATAGTAAAAACAAACGTCGCAAAGTGTATCTAACCTCAGTCTGCACCAAAAATAAACAGAATTTGGCAGCAACAACTCTACCTACTATAACAGTCGGTGGTTGGGGTGACATGGCACTCAGACACAAAACAAACACGGACAGACACTTCAAGAATTTAATGAACAGCTAGGATTTCGACACTTCCATGACACACTCTATTGCTTGTTTTTCTTTTTCTGCCTGCAGAGTAATTCAACACGTACTGACAGTCTCTGTATTGTGGGTTTAAAGTCCGAGAATGACTGAAGAAAACCAAAGGGGAGCTCTCAGTAAGAATACCTGGGCCGAGAAAAAAACCGAAACCCACCAAACAAAATGAGTGATGATCACGTTAAGTGTTCCGTTCGTCCGTGGGTCTGAAACCCTACCTGTACACGTCAGGCCACTGACTGTTGCCTGGAATCTTGTTGTGAGTTGACTATAAATTCGCTCTTCATTGAACAACATACATTCTGTAACCGAAGCAAGGTTCAATGTCAGTTTAGTGCTAATATACCAGATAATATTGTGTGCAGAGTACCTCTCATCGTATTGACTGTGATTTTCGCTCCGTCTGGTGTTCTGTAAGTATTCCAGTCTTTCCCTTTCACATTTACTTCTAATATCCAGGGTTTCCCTTTCAGCTTTTCTCCAAACTGCCAAAATATTACTTGATTATTTAGAATTTGTATTTTGATTCGGAAAGACCAGCAGCTTATCGTATGGGCGAAGGTCCAGTGGGGTTGTCGACTCAGAAAGTGTGCGAACTGTTGCAACATTATATACGTCTTGCGCATTATAAATTCCAATTATTGCAACTTGGGACCGCTTGGGTAGAACGAGTACGTTTAGTTCACCCAACCAGCAGCCCGCACGATTGTGTTACGTTTCTTGTATCGCATTTCACGTGTTATTTCTATAAAGTACGAAGTAAAAGTGATTTCCTGTCTGTACTTCTCAGTTCACGGCGTGTATATTACAAAGGAACATTCCACATAAAGCTGTTATTTCTGTGTTTGATTCTTCGACGAACCTGGATGAAGCATTAAATATACTAAGGCAAATATTTATAGTCTACATTTGTATTATGGACCTGTAATGAGCATGGTTTTGTGTTTAGCTCTCAAGTGACCCTTTAAAGCTCAGTGGTTATTTTGGGTACCACGAGGTCTAACATCCAAAAATCTGCATTAGGCCTACAGAAATATTTATATGTTTTGGCTAGGCCTCAAAACAAATAGCAAGTACTTCCCTAAACAGTATAAACTGACTGGCTGCTATAAACCAGAAGACGCGCGCTTCCTGCACGGTAGGAACTGAATCTGTAAATGTAATTCAGTTAATTTTCGTATTTAAAGGGTTAATTCGTCATTGCATATCCATTACCTTCGTTTACAAAGGGACTAGCTATTCCACGTGTTGTGTGGCCTGTAAACCAAACCTTGACGAAAGGCTACAGTCATATCCCAGTACAACGCCAATGCTGTTCACCGCAAGTTGCGGCTGGATATACAGGACGGAGGAACATCGTGGGTGGAAATAAATCGAAATTCTGTACAACAGGGGAATTTTAATCACAGGCTTTCATTGACGCTGAGTGAGGGTGGTGCCATACCAGGCTTTGGCTGTATTTCGTTGGGGATTTTACTGTCCTTAGTCTGAGTTTGTTTTTCCTCACGCATGTCTTCAGTGTCACACTCCGCTTCCTCTCCATACACTTCCCTTTCGGTGAACAGAGCTGATTGAATGCAAGGGGAACTGTTACAAACAAAAAGCGCATTAGTGCGGAGATTAAAATCATGATTCTCTTTTATCACAGGAAACGAGTATTTGAAGCGCTAATGGAAATTTTAACAGAGAGTCACTGCATTGTCTCCATGACCTTTAGCGGGGGAAAACAAAACAAACTGTATATGAATGAGGGGTCCAAAAGTCATGGTTGGATGGGAAAAGACTTGCTGCGTCTGACAGAGGGCCCAGGTTTAAATTACGGCACGGAGACTAGCCATCTCAAATATTTTTCTTTTTCTACCCCCCCCCCCCCCCCTCCCCCACTTAACGGCGGGTGTGAATTTTTCCTAAAATTACCCTAAAAAAGTTATTTTTTTAATTCTT